>Ga0182739_1000984_pt1 | contig 31747 bp, 30 predicted proteins | sample eDN5th30CBELigBY_FD_128873 | JGI IMG/M metagenome (GOLD analysis project Ga0182739, IMG submission 128873) | Enriched backyard soil microbial communities from Emeryville, California, USA - eDNA 5th pass 30_C BE-Lig BY (version 2) (version 2) | ecosystem: Environmental > Terrestrial > Soil >... | reverse complement strand
GCCCGAACATCGGCGAATGCTTCGGCAAGGGCACCGCCACCTTCATGATCATGGGCGACAAGTGCACGCGCCGCTGCCCGTTCTGTGATGTGGGCCACGGCCGTCCCGATCCGCTGGACACCAACGAGCCCGTCAACCTGGCGCGCACCATCGCCGCGATGAAGCTGTCCTACGTCGTGATCACCTCGGTGGACCGCGACGACCTGCGCGACGGCGGCGCCGGCCATTTCGTGGATTGCATCACGCACATCCGCGAACTCTCGCCCACCACCCGCATCGAGGTGCTGGTACCCGACTTCCGCGGCCGCCTGGACCGCGCGCTGACCATCCTGAACGCCGGTCCCCCGGACGTGATGAACCACAACCTGGAAACCGTGCCGCGCCTGTACAAGCAGGCCCGCCCGGGGTCGGACTACATGCACTCGCTGAAGCTGCTGGCCGAGTTCAAGAAGTTGCACCCCGAGGTCCCCACCAAGTCCGGCCTGATGCTGGGCCTGGGCGAGACCGACGAGGAAATCCTGCAAGTGATGCGCGACATGCGCGAGCACAACGTGGACATGCTGACCATCGGCCAGTACCTGCAGCCTTCGGAACACCATCTGCCGGTGCTGCGCTACGTGCATCCGGATACGTTCGCGATGTTCGAGCGCGAAGCCTATGCCATGGGCTTCTCGCACGCGGCGGTGGGCGCGATGGTGCGGTCCTCGTACCATGCGGATGAGCAGGCGCACGCGGCTGGTCTGTCCAACTGACGACTTTCACAGGTTTGAGGCTGAGGTGGACTTTCGTCTACCGATCCATCGAACTGAGGTCAATTCGCACCAATGCTGCGTTTTTAAAGCGGCAATAGTTGGAGTTGAAATCGTGGTTTGGTGTGCTGTCTGTGTCCCCGCCTGCGCTTTCGTCTGCGGCGGGCCCAACGCGGCGTAGTTGGATTCGGCGGGGAGCAGGATTGGCGTTACACTCCACCGTTTGGCCAAACCCAGTCTCGCAGTGGTCCGGTTGGTGCTTCCGCCGAGGCCGGATGCATCGGCCTTGATCAATTCGGCTTTTTCAAATCAACCTCTGTTCAGAGAAATATAACAATATTGCGCGTTCGCGGTTTCTTAAAGCAGAAAGCGCATTCGCTGCAGGGGGGGCGTCTGAAAACTATGGGTAATCGGGTTGGGATTGAATATCTTGCAATTACGGCGAATTGCGTATGCGGCATAGAATTGATGCAAACAATATGATGCGTTCCTTATTGGTGTGGGGCCTGGCGCTGGGCGCGGTGGCATTTATTACCATGGCATCGTATCCGGGCTATATGTCTTACGACGTACTGCAGGATTTGCGTCAGGCGCGTAGCGCTGTCGAGGGTAATCAGTATCCACCGTTCAGTGCCTATGTGTGGCGGTTAATGGATACCCTTTCCTCCGGCCCGGCGCTGATGCATTTCGTGCAAACAGCAATACTCTTTCTCTCCGCTGCTTTTCTAATCGCTCGAACCCGCGCTCCGCTATTGCTTCAATTAGCTGTGATCGTCGTGCTTGCGATTGCGCCGCCGCTGCTCGGCACAACATTGGTGGTCTGGAAGGACGTCGCCGTGGGTGCATGTTTTATGCTCGGCGCTGCACTGCTTTTTGCGATTTGCCCCACCAAGACCAAGCGAACCAATTTTTGGCTGGCATTTGTCGCCGCATTCTTCATTTGGTGCGGCATGGCGTATCGATTCAATGCAGCTCCGGCTGCCTTGCCACTCTTACTTTTGGTCGGTCTACAGTGTGTTAGGACTGACGCTCCGCGTAGGTGGTTCAAGGCGGTCGTCGTGGGAACTGTGGTGTTTCTGCTCTTTTTCGCGCTTGTCTGGGTGGTCAACAACTTCCGCCTTCCTACATTCGAGCGTCTGGCACGCAATACGAATGCCGACAGTATTATGACCTATGACCTGATCGGTATATCCGTCTTTTCTGGGCAATCGGTGATTATAGGTAAGGATGGAGAATCAATCGACGTCAAGTATTTGCAGAGCATTTACGACCCGCGCCACTTAAACATAACCGGAATCAATGACAAAGAGGGCAGGGTCTTGCTTCGGGCTGAAATCGGTCGCGAATGGGTATCCGCCATCATTTCTCATCCTATGGCTTATATCCGGCATCGTAATGCTGTATTTCAGGAATATATTGGCCTACATGGCCACGAGGTGTTCTACGTTACTCACGGCAATATTGATGAGAATAAACTCGGCGTAGAATTTGCTCCGACGGCGTTCAAAACACGTGTAGTTCAAGAGCTCTGGGAATCTCGCCTGACCTGGACTGCGCGCGCCTATATCTACTATCTCGTTGCAGGTTTGGCATGTCTGTTGGCACTGGTGCTGGGGGCGAAGGCCTATCGTCGGGAATGGGCTGTTTTTTTTATGAGCGGTTTGTTCTACGTTCTGCCCATGTACGTGCTATCGCCCGCGGCTGACCTACGATACAACTTTTGGGCGATCGTCGCTGCGTGTATGGCGACCTTCTTCGCGCTGGCTGGAATTTTTGCTCGGTATGCCAGCAACGCTGGTGAGCTGGGTGTGAATAATTATGTGAATCGAGGGAAATCATGAAAGCAGTGATTCTTGCAGGCGGGCTTGGTACGCGCATTAGTGAGGAAACTAGCCTGCGGCCGAAGCCGATGGTCGAGATTGGTGGCAAGCCAATTCTCTGGCACATCATGAAAATCTACTCGCATTACGGGGTTAATGATTTCGTTGTGTGTTGCGGTTACAAGGGGTACGTGATCAAGGAGTACTTCGCGAACTACTTCCTCCACATGTCGGACGTGACGTTCGACATGAAGAACAACCGCATGGAAATTCATCAGCAGTATGCTGAACATTGGAACGTGACGCTGGTTGACACTGGCGAGTCCACGATGACTGGCGGGCGCCTCAAGCGGATTGCGCCATATGTGGCCGACGAAGATACGTTCTGCATGACTTACGGAGACGGGGTGAGCAATGTCAATATCTCCGAGTTGATGCAGTTTCATTCCAGTCACGGCAAGCTGGCGACGCTTACGGCGACTTACCCGCCAGGCCGGTTCGGCGCCTTGGATCTCGATGGAGATCAAGTCATGTCATTCAAGGAAAAGCCGAAGGGCGATGGCGGGATGATCAATGGCGGCTTTTTTGTTCTCTCGCCCAAGGTGCTCGACTTGATCGATGACGACCAGACTATTTGGGAGCGCGAGCCGTTGGAGAGGTTGGCCGAGGCAGGTCAACTCAACTCATACAAGCATGAGGGCTTCTGGCAACCGATGGACACCCTGCGTGATCGGACCTATCTTGAAGAGCTTTGGCAGGATGGTAGCGCGCCCTGGAAGGTATGGTAATGAACCTGGCGTTCTGGCGCGGCAAGCGCGTGCTCATCACGGGTCATACTGGCTTTAAAGGTGGCTGGCTATCTCTCTGGTTGACTGAACTGGGCGCGGAGGTGACGGGTTTCGCGTTGCCGCCTTGTACAGAGCCCGCACTTTTCGACGAGTTGGGCCTTGGCAGCCGCATGAGGTCAGTCCTCGGGGATGTATGCGATTCGAAGGCGGTGTTGCGCACGTTTCAGGAAGCTCGGCCCGAGATCGTGATCCATATGGCTGCACAGCCATTGGTGCGATATTCGTATGCAAATCCGGTGGAGACCTATGCGACGAACGTGCTCGGATTGGTCAATGTGTACGAAGCCATCCGGCAGACGCCCGAAGTGCGAGCCGTGGTCAACGTAACGAGCGACAAGTGCTACGAAAACCGTGAATGGGAATGGGGTTACCGCGAGAACGAGGCAATGGGCGGCTATGATCCCTATAGCAGCAGCAAGGGGTGCGCTGAACTCGTGACCGCGGCCTATCGCCGTTCCTATTTTCAGGTGGCGGATGCTACCGGTCGCCAGGTGGCGCTAGGCAGTGGTCGTGCGGGCAATGTCATTGGCGGTGGCGATTGGTCACAAGATCGTCTTCTTCCCGATGTTCTACGGGCTTTCCTGGAGCAACTGCCGGCTCGGATCCGCAATCCTCATTCGATACGGCCATGGCAGCACGTGCTGGAGCCTTTGCGCGGCTATCTGGTCTTGGCCGAACGACTCTATGAGGAGGGGCAGGAGTACGCTGAAGGTTGGAATTTTGGCCCTGCCGACTCGGATGCTCGTCCTGTGCAGTGGATTGTGGAGCGCATGAGCGCCTTGTGGGGCGATCAGGCTGCTTGGTCTGTCGATGCCGGCCCTCATGATCATGAGGCTCGTTACCTGAAGCTGGACTGCTCCAAAGCGGCAATGCGGCTTGGCTGGCGGCCATGTTGGCCTCTGGAGGAAAGCTTGGAGCGTATCGTCGCATGGCACCGAGAGGCTCAGCGTGGCGGGTCGATGATGGATTTCACGCTTGCCCAAATACGCGATTATCAGGCTTGCGTCGCAACGAATTGAACTATTACGAATAGGGTTTGAAATGCAAACGAACGACAAAGACCAACTGCGTGCGCAGATTCTAGAGTTGGTGGCCCAATATGGTGAGATCGCCACGACGCCTGCGCCTTTTTCTCCCGGCTCCACAGTGGTCCCTCCGGCGGGCAAAGTCATTGGCGCCAAAGAGATGCAGTTCATGGTGGATGCATCGCTTGATGGTTGGCTGACTACCGGGCGCTTTAACGATGAATTTGAAAAGCGCCTTGCCAATTTCCTGGGGGTGCGCTTTCTGCTGACGACGAATTCTGGATCTTCCGCCAACTTGCTCGCGTTGTCCGCACTGACTTCGCCGCGGCTGGGCGATCGCGCCATCAAGCCCGGCGACGAAGTCATTGGTGTTGCCGCAGGTTTTCCGACCACGGTGAATCCGATTATTCAATTTGGCGCAATTCCTGTTTTCGTGGATGTCGATATTCCCACGTATAACATCGATCCCGAGAAGGTCGAAGCCGCAATTGGACCTCGCACCAAGGCGATCATGCTGGCGCATACGCTTGGCAATCCGTACAACCTTGAGGTCATCACCAAGCTTGCGCGCAAACACAACTTGTGGCTCGTCGAAGATTGCTGTGATGCGCTGGGATCTCGCTATGACGGCAAATTGGTTGGTACATTTGGCGATATCGGCACCCTTAGCTTCTACCCGGCGCACCACATTACGATGGGTGAAGGCGGCGCGGTATTTACGAACAATCCCGAACTGAAGGCAATTGCAGAATCGTTCCGGGATTGGGGGCGTGATTGCTATTGCGCGCCTGGCAAAGACAACACCTGCGGCAAGCGCTTCTGCTGGAAGCTGGGTACCTTGCCCGAGGGTTACGATCACAAATATACGTACTCCCACCTGGGTTACAACCTCAAGATTACCGACATGCAGGCGGCCTGCGGCTTGGCCCAGCTTGATCGTGCGGAGCATTTCATCCAGCGTCGCAAGGAGAACTTCAGCTTTTTGAAGGAGCGCCTGCGCAGTTGTGAAGAGTTCCTGATTCTGCCGGAAGCAACGCCGAACTCCGATCCTTCGTGGTTCGGTTTCCCTATCACGCTGACTCCGGCAGCCAACACTCGCCGTGTGGATTTCGTCACGTATCTAGATCAGCATAAGATCGGCACACGGTTGCTGTTCGCAGGTAATTTGACGCGCCAGCCTTACATGATGAATCGCAATTATCGTGTCAGCGGTGAACTCAAGAATACCGATATCATCATGAATGACACGCTCTGGCTCGGTATCTACCCAGGTTTGAGCCAAGACATGCTGGATTTCGTCGGCGAGAAGGTCGAGCAATTCTTCGGCTTGGGCTTCGACTGATCGCGGGTGATGATGAGGACAGCCCAATTTCCAGACGTAATGCCGCTTTGTGCTGAAGATCTACAGGTCTTTGAGCAGGCGTTGTCGGCATCACGGTGCGAGCCTTTGCGCGAGGCTCGCATATTGATTACGGGTGGGACGGGGTTTATCGGGTGCTGGTTGCTGGAAGCCTTGCTCTGGGCGAACCGCCGACATGCCCTGGGGCTGTCCCTGACGGTTCTTACCCGCGACGCTGGGCGGTTTCAGCATAAAGCGTCGCACCTGGCTGCGGACCACGCGGTGACCTTGCTGATCGGCGATCTGGTTAGTCTGGCGGACCACCATGCGTCATACGACTTCGTGGTGCATGCCGCTACGGATGTCGTGGGTGAAGATACGGATCCGCTCAAGGCATTCGACCTAATCGTCGAAGGAACGCGTCAGGTCGCTGATCTCGTTCAACGTGCAGCCGCACGTCGTTTACTTTATCTAAGTTCGGGTGCCGTTTATGGGCGGCAGCCGGTCGACTGCCCGCAGGTATCGGAGTCATACGCGGGAGCTCCCGATGTGGCCGACCTAAAAGCAGCTTACGGGCATGCCAAACGGGTTTCGGAATGGCTGCTTGGAGTTACGGCTACGCGTGGTGATTTTGAGGTGACCTGCGCCCGTATTTTTGCGGTAATTGGCCCTTATATGCCATTGAACGGCCACTTCGCCGCAGGTAATTTCATCGCGGATGCATTGCAGGGCCGAAAAATCCAGATAACCGGAGATGGGAAACCGCTGCGGTCCTATATTTACGGCGCCGATCTGGCCGTGTGGCTCGTCTCAATGCTCGCGCGTCCGGGCGAACTGCGGGCTTACAATGTAGGGTCGCCTGTCGCCATGTCTATCGCGGACTTGGCCGCCGCGGTCGATGAAGTGGCTACTTCGGGGCAGGTTACGCCGCGTGATTTTCAGCCTGAGGAAGGAGTACCCCGTTATGTGCCAGACACGGGGAGTGCGCAGGCGGATTTCGGATTGCGCATTTTTACCCCTTTCCATGAAGCCGTGCGGCGCACCTATGCCTGGTTTTTCCAGCGCCGCGATTGATTGACCGGATACTACGTCGAGTCCAAAGATGACGCAAAAATTCGTTCCTGCCGACCTGCGCCGTACGGTGCTTCGTATGGCATACGCAGGCGCAACTGTACATGTAGGCTGCGCCTTTTCGTTGATCGAAATATGTTCTGTATTGTACCGGAGCCACTTGCGGTATTCCAATGATGATCCGCGAGATCCGGGTAGAGACTACTTGGTACTGAGCAAAGGCCACGGCGTCATGGCGCAGTATGCGTGCATGTACGAACAGGGTTGGCTGACCGACGACGATGTCGATCGATATTTTGGCGACGGTACTCGCTTGAAAGGGCTGTCGGATGCTCACGTGCCCGGCTGCGAAGTCACTTCCGGCTCGCTTGGGCATGGTATGTCTGTTGGTATCGGCTTGGCGCTCGCTGCCAAGCTTCGCGGCTCGGATCAACGCGTCTACGCTATTGTCGGCGATGGCGAAATGAATGAAGGCCCGATCTGGGAGGCGATGCTGCTGGCAAACCATCACCAGCTCGACAACTTTGTGCTGATCATCGATGCCAACGGATTCCAGGCAATGGGACGTACCGACGACGTTCTGAAGCTGGGTAATATCGCTGAAAAACTCAGGGCATTCGGCTTCGATACTCACACGATTGACGGCCATGACGAACAGGCGTTAGATCGGACGCTCAGCGCTTTTCGGTCGACAGTAGATGGACGACCCAAGGCGATTGTTGCGCGTACCGTGAAGGGCAAGGGCGTGTCGTTCATGGAGGACAACAACATCTGGCATTACACGCGATTGACTGCTGATACTTACGAACAAGCGCTTGCGGAGCTGGCCCGGGCATGAGAACCATATTTTCCAAAGCAATTGTCGATGCCGCCCTTAACGATGAGCGGGTGCTCCTGTTGACAGGCGATCATGGGTACGCCTTGTTCGACGAGTTCCGCAAAGCGGCCCCGAGGCAGTTCATCAACGCAGGCGTGGCCGAACAGAACATGGTCGGTATGGCGGCGGGATTGGCTAAGGCCGGCTTCCGGCCTATTGTCTATGGACTCAGTGCTTTCGTGCCTGTCAGAGTGCTAGAGCAAATCAAACTCGACGTTTGCTATGAAGGGTTGCCCGTAGTGTTCATGGGCGACGGCGCGGGCGTGGTGTATAGCAGCTTGGGTAGCAGTCATCAGTCGGTTGAGGATATCGCCGCCTTAAGGGCTATCCCACACATTGACATTCTGTCCCCCGGCGATCGGGCTGAGATGGCGTATGCCATGGCTCACGCGTTGTCGTTCAAACGCCCCGTCTACGTGCGGATGGGCAAGGCAGATCTTGCCGAAGCGCATCGGCCGGGGGCCTTTGAACCCAATGCGCCGCTAGGCACCCTGATCTGCTTGGCTGGTGAACAGGGCGCTTCGCTAGCATTCGTTGCCACCGGGTCGATGCTTGGGAGCGCAATGACGCTCGCCGAAGAGTACGGCGACAGCGTGGTGTGGAGTGTTCCCAGCATTCGTCCGATCGATGAAGACCAGGTTCGGACGATTGCGCGTACCGCTCGAACTATCGTGGTGCTGGAAGAGCACTCCAGCGAAGGAGGCCTGGGCGGGCTGGTTGCTGAACTGGTGGCGGAAATGGATGGTAATCGTGCTCGCGTCATAAGATTGGGAACCGAAGGGAAATTCTCTGAGCTTTGCGGAAGCTATGCATATCTGCTCAAAGAGCATGGCTTGGACCTGCCCGGTCTGCGCCGCCGCATGGAGAAAAAGGGCTTGACTCGTGAGCAGAGGTAGTTTGCCGCTCGGTTCAACGTTGCGAGCGCCTATGGGTAGTCAATTCATGAGGTTCGTCGTGGTCGGTGTGCTGAACACGGCGTTCGGCTACGGGTGCTTCGCCCTACTGATGTGGTTGGGAATGCACTACACCGTGGCGCTGTTACTGGCGACAATTGCTGGCGTCTTGTTCAACTTCAAAACACTGGGCAAGCTCGTATTCGGACAGCGGCAAGGTAATGGGCGGCTATGGCGTTTCATACTGACGTACGCCATTTGCTACGGGTTGAATTTGGGGTTGGTTAAGCTATTCCTGCTACTGGGAGTTGGGGCTTACGTTGGTGGCGCTTTGGCCCTGGTGCCGGTAGCGCTGGCCTCTTTTTACTTGAACAGAACTTTTGTGTTTCGTCATGCGTAAGCTACTTAGTGTGGTAACCCCTTGCTTTAACGAAGAAGACAACGTCGAGGAACTGATTGCTCGAGTCGCGCTAACTATGGCTGCGCTGCCATACGACTACGAGCATATTCTGATCGATAACCACTCCACGGACCAGACCGTGGCGAAAGTTAAAGCGCTGGCAAAAAAGGATCCGCACGTCAAGCTGATCGTGAACGCGCGCAACTTCGGTCATATCCGTTCACCATTTCATGGCATCCTGCAGTCCAGCGGCGACGCATGCGTATTGATCGCTGCCGATCTGCAGGATCCGCCCGAAATGATTGCCGAATTCGTCGCCAAATGGGAGCAAGGCTACAAGACGGTGCTTGCGACCAAGCCGGAAAGTGAAGAATCTCGTTTGATGTTCTTCGTGCGCAAGACCTACTACAAGATAGTGGCGCGAATTTCAGACGTGCCGTTGGTGCGCAATGCTACCGGGGCGGGCTTATTTGATCGCGCCGTGGTGGAAATCCTCCGCACGGTAAATGATCCATATCCTTATTTTAGAGGATTGGTTTGCGAAATCGGTTTCCCTATTGCGATGGTGCCGTTTAAGCAGCCAAAGCGAAAACGAGGGATCACCAAGAATAATTTCTACAGCCTCTATGACATTGCGATGTTGGGGATCACCAATCACTCAAAGGTGCCATTGCGCCTGATGGCGATGGGTGGATTTCTTTTTTCCATCATAAGTATGGCGTGCGCGTTCATTGTTTTTGTTCTGAAGCTCTTCTTTTGGGATAAATTTCAGTTGGGCATCGCACCCATCATGATTGGAATGTTCTTCTTCGCCTCGTTGCAGATGTTGTTTATTGGGCTGCTGGGCGAGTATATCGGTGCGATATATACGCGGGTGCGCAAGCTTCCTTTGGTGGTAGAAATGGAACGAGTGAATTTCACCACTGGATCAGGCAAGACTGGAGCTGATCAATGAGTACCAATCTGTACGCGGCGAACTTAGCGCCACTACCGGGAGCACAAGCGGACGGGGGTGTGCCAATCCACGTTCATGATGGGTGGTCCTTTCGTCGTGCGGGGAACGCTGCGAAAGATGTGATTCTGCAGGCGGTGCCAACGGCCGAGCGCGGCAAACATTGGCCCGCGCGTCTCTCCGACGAGCCAGTGATGTCTCAGGCAAGCTTGCGTGGGCACATCGCCGCGGTGAACAGATCGCACTCGGGAGGAATGGTCTTGGCGTTTAGCCATGACCACTACCTCACAATCTGGGGCGGGGTACAGAATTGCGTAGGCGACGAGCAGGCGGCAATGAATGCGTCTGGGTGGAGCTATCTGCATATCTGTCCCAATACGCCGCGGCCCCATCTTGGCGAGAACACAGCGGCGAGGGATACCACCTACATCATTTCTCTGAATGGCCTTCGGCTTGGCGTTGCGACGCTGGAAGATCTTAACGAGACGCTTGCGTATTTCGGCACGAATGGCCTCGGCTTCACGTGTGTCGTGCATCATCTGCTGGGTTTTGCCCCGGAGCACGTGGCGATGTTGTGGCGATCAGCGGGACAGCGGGGGCAAAGTGGCTATTTTTGGACGCATGACTTGTTTACGCTTTGCCCCAGCATCCATTTACTGCGCAATGAGGCAACGTTTTGCGGTGCACCGGCGGCGAGTTCGACAGCTTGCCGCATTTGCAATGCAGGTGTCGCGCGCAGGGGGCACGAAGAACGCTTGATTGCGTTTTTTGAAGAATTCCGCCCGGCCGTGCTTGCTCCTTCAGAGACGTTGTTGCAGTTCTGGCAAAAACATGCCAAGTACGCTTTCAGCAGCGTTGCTGTCGTTCCGCCTTGCACGCTCGAATTGGAGCTGGCCCCACAAAAGAGGGCTCTCGAGGAGCGGCCGTTGCGGGTCGCTTTCATGGGCGCCCCAATCTACCATAAGGGCTGGTTCTCCTTTGAGTCGCTGGCACGTTGGCACGCATACGATCCCCGCTACCAGTTCTTTCACCTGGGTCAGGGCGTGACAGATGTGCCAAATCTGGTGCACGTTGAGGCGAAGGTTGACCGTACAGACCGTGGCGCAATGATAAGGGCGGCACGGGAGAACGAAATTGATGTCGTCGTCAACTGGTCGCTTTGTTTTGAGAGCTTCTCTTTTGTGACACATGAAGCGCTTGCGGCAGGTGTATTCGTGGTGGCTAGACCGGAGAGCGGCAACATCGCTGCTCTGCTCAATTCGCGCTATCAAGGGCATGGCAGGTTAGTCGGGTCTGAAATTGAATTGCAGGCATCGTTTGAAAGTGGAGAGATTCTCGAATGGGTCGGCGCAAGTAAGCGGGGCTATGGCAACCTCGTCGCCGGGCGAGGGGTAGCCGATATTGTTTGCGCGGGGAGCGTCAATGTCTAAAGTCTGTTGCTATACAAGCATCACCTATAGCTATCTTGATCGCGCTCGAGTCTTGGTCGAAAGCGTAAAACGATTTCACCCCGACTGGGAGTTTGTCCTGCTGCTCTCGGATGAAGCGCCTACGGGGTTCCGCTTTAATCCGGCGGAAGAGAAATTCGATCGAATTGTTACCATCGAGCAGTTGAATATCGAAGATTGGCGTAGATGGATGTTCGGCCACGATATTGTCGAATTGTGCACGGCGGTGAAGGGCACAATGATGGCGCGCCTATTGCATGCAGGGTATGACTATGTGGTCTACCTAGATCCTGATACTGCAGTTTTTTCGCCGCTTGATGAAATGATGGAGTTGGTGGAGCACCGCTCCGTGGTACTGACCCCGCATATCGTCTCGCCAGAAGCGACACAAAATGGCGTGATTGATAACGAAATTGGGTCGCTCAAGCACGGAGTCTACAACCTCGGATTTGTTGCCGTACGCAATATTGCTAGTGGCGTGGCATTTGGAAATTGGTGGCGTGATCGGTTATTGGCATACTGCCATGACGATGTGCCGAATGGGCTATTCACCGATCAACGATGGTGCGACTTGGTCCCGGCCTTATTTGACGACGTGGGGGTGTTGCGGCACTGTGGCTACAACGTCGCTTCATGGAATCTCAGCGGGCGACCCATCGCCTTTACGCCTGCCGGCGAGGTAACAGCCGGCAATATGCCATTGCGATTTTTCCATTTTACGAAGGTCAACACGGTCGGTGAGGCGATGCTTGAACGCTATGCGTTCGGAAGGACGGAGGTCTTCGAGTTGTTGCGGTGGTATCGCGAGCGTCTCGCTGCTTTCCGCGCAGAAGGACTGCCTGCTGGTTGGTGGGCTTACGGTACATATGCGGATGGTACCCCCATTCGCAAAGCCGAGCGGCTATTGTGGCGGGTTCGCGGAGATCTGCGAGAAGCGTTCAAGGATCCTTACGCGAGTGGACAGGGAAGTTATTCCGAATGGTACGCATGTAACGGCGTCGTCGCGGATTGACGAGATGTAGTTCATGTGGACGTCGGAGAGTCGAGGATTTTCAGATCTTTTCGGCTCCGCTTGGCTCGAACTGGAAAAGAACAAATTGAAGACTGAATTGAAAACCCGCTATGGGGCGCTGACGACGCTTTCGCCAAAGAATGACTTGATCGCGCGCTTTCTGGAGCGCTACGGGGAATGGGCGCAGTACGAACTCAGCTTCGTCGCCGACAATATCGGCAGCCAGGCACGCATCGCGGACATTGGTTCGTTTATCGGTACATTCGGCATCGGGCTGAATCAACTGAAATCCCTCGATTTCGTGCTGGCCGTTGATGCGAACCCGAAAATCCTCCCTTTGTTGCGTGATAACTTGGCGCGTCACTTGGGGGGGCGCCATGAAGCGCTAGAGGCATTAGTCGGGCGGGGGAGCGATGTCGGTTTTGTCGGAGTGAATCCCGCCAATAGCGGGAGTTTTTCGGTGGTTGGGGATGCAAATGGTCGAGAGACTGCACCCGTGGCCGAGACTATCTTGGCATTGGATGCCATCGACGCGCGGTATGGTCCATTTGATTTGATCAAAGTCGATGCGGAGGGAATGGAGGCAAGCATATTGCATTCTGGCGCGGCAGTCCTGGCGCGTCCAGACTGTACGCTGTGGCTCGAGTGCAATGAAAGTGTAGCTTCCTTGACTCTTTATGACATTCTGGACGATGCAGGCCTGGATGTCTGGTACTTTTCCTTCCCAGCTATTAGTAGGAACAATTTTTCAGGCAATCCATTCCGTGAATACCCGTTCGCCTATGAGGCCGGCCTCTGGGCTTGCCGGGGCAACGCGCCGGTCCTGTCGCCCGAATTGCGGACGGCGGGCTGCACATTGCGTAAAATTATGTCGCGTGAGGATCTGCGACAGGCATTATGGTTGACGCCTAGGTGGTCGCCTGCAGAATGGGACAGGTCCGAGATCAGCGAGATTGTCGCTCTTGCGTGCCATGAACTAATGGGCGAAGAGGAGCAGACCTTTCTTCGGTCGGAGAGCAGTATCGACGAAACAAGAGAGTTGCTCGCAATACGCTTGAGGAAAGAGATGGAAAACTACGAGCAACGCATCGCATCGCTGGAATCACAAGTACGTGCGCATGAAGTTATGCTTTATGCGGAACGTGAGCGTGCCCGCAGTACGATACAGGCACTGACGAATGTGTCCAAGACCAATACGGAAGCGGAAGCGCAAGTGGCTGCAATGCTTGCATCAACCTCCTGGCGGGTGACGATGCCACTTCGGATGCTGGCGCGCGTTCTGAAGGGAGACTGGAATTCCGTACGACGGATCATCAAGGCTCGGATAGGACGCTAACGTCTGTGCCGTCGAAAAGGGGGGCAGTCTGACGAGGCTGCTGTCATGCAGTGTGGTGTGGCGCGGACCGAGCCACACCCCGTTTCACTCAATGTCCGAAATACGCCTGTGTGACATCCTCTGGCGTACCGTCCATCTTGATTTTGCCATGTTCAAGCCAGATTGCGCGATTGCAGGTTTCCCTGATCAGTTCGCGCGAATGGCTGGCAATTACCAAGATATGCGTGGATTCTACCAATTCGTTCATGCGAGCTTCGGCGCGGACGCGGAAGCCCTCGTCACCAACGGAAAGCCATTCGTCCATTAACAGGATTTCTGGACGAATAATGGTGGAGACTGAAAACGCTAGGCGAAGGTGCATGCCGGAGGAATAGGTTCGCACGGGCATATCAATGAAATCGCCAAGTTCGGAGAAGTCGATGATCTCCTCGAGTTTGGCTTTGATATCCGCTCGTGTAAGGCCCAAAAGGGCTCCGCGCAAGTAAATGTTCTCGCGACCGCTCGCCTCCGGATCAATGCCGAAGCTCACGTCGATCAACGAGCCGATCTCTCCCTTTATTTCCGCGCGACCGCTAGACGGTTCATATACACCACTTAGCAGGCGTAAGAGGGTGCTCTTGCCTGCCCCGTTATGGCCAAGAAGACCGACACGGTCACCATTCTTGATAGTAAGGGTGAGATCTTCTATAGCGCGAATTATGACGCGGCCGCTCGCGTTGGCGCTAATCTGCCCGCCTGTCGCAACCTGAAATAAGCGTTTCTTGAGAGATCGCGCGCTGGCGTTATAGATTGGAAAATCGACGCATACTTGGTCGAAAACGATGGAAGCCATGATTTGTCTTTCTTGGATGAACGGTGTGCGTTAAAGCCAGTAGGCGATACGTCGGCGATATCTACCGAACAGGGCTAGGGTCATAATCCAGCCGATGACAGCTAGACCAATCGATACCAGCCAATTTTCAAGCGAAGGCTCCTGATCCAGCAATGGGGCTCGCACGATCTGGATAAAATGGTAAAAGGGATTCAGGTCCAGCAGGTAGGCACCGGCTCGTGACGGGAGCAGGCTCGGTAGCCACATGATCGGGGTCAAATAGAATACTACTTGCAGGAAGCTGGAGACGATTTGGGGAATGTCGCGATAGCGCGTGCAGATAACACCCAAGAAAATGGCTATCCAGCTTAGGTTTACCGCCAGCAGCAGTAGGCCCGGAATGGCCATGAGAACGTCCCAGGTAGGCGCTTTCTGCACGGCGATCAGTACAAGCGGGAAGATCACGACATTATGTGCAAGGATGATCAAATTACGCCAGATGACGCGGAATATATGCACACTTAGGGGGATTGGCAACTGCTTGATGACGGCCTCACCCGCGATGAAGCCGCTACATCCTTCAGTAATGATGGTGGAAATGAAGCTCCAGAGGATCAGGCCGGCCGACAGGAACGGCAGAAATTCGTCCATGGGCGATTTGAATATCTGCCCGAACACGATGCCGATGGTGGCGATCATGACCCCCATGCTAATGGTGAGCCAGAAGGCTCCAATGGAGGAGCGGCGATACCGCTGGCGTACATCCTGCCAACCCAGTGTACCAATTAGAGAAAAACGCTTTATCGCCGACGTGATGTCTTGCACGGCGCCGGCCGTGGTTTGTTTGGACATAAACAGAGAGGTCTATCTATCAGTAGTCAATCAGTGGGCTGTACGGTTGCTGCGTTGGTTGCCGCAATGCTCGCACAGGGTCATTATCGTCCGGTCGTCGCCGCAGGCGGCTTCTTCAGTACAGGAACGGTGTGGCTATCCGTGGCAATCTCATTAAAGTCTAGGCCAGCCAGCACGAGACTGGTGACGCTATAGCCTCTAAAGCGGGGCAATAGCCCGAATATCCGCTCGAGGGCATGAGCCAGAGTACCATCTTGCTTGCCGTTCTCCGGTTCAAAATCTAGCAGCTCATCCGGAATGTCGTGCAAGGCAGTCATAGCCTTGGGGGCGAACCAGAACATCGTGCCAGCAAAGAACCCGAGCGGTACGTCTTTGTCTTGCAGCGTCGAATCCGTGAGGCTTTGCGCCAGCTTAAAGACCGTCGGCCGATTAGCGCCCCAATAGTGAGGATGGGTCAAGTAGTAGTCATGCGGTCCCACCATGCCGACCTTGTCGCTTCGCAGCAATGCAATCACGCGGTTTACGACTCGAGAGTCGCCGCAAAGCTGGGAGAATAGGCTCTGTTGCCAGTGTTGGCCTTGTTCACTGTACGTGCTTTTCTTGGAGTGCAGCTTCAGAACCGCGTCGTAGCGCTCGAGCATTCCGCTCCGGTGCACCGCAAGAAAGGGGCCGACATCCCTACCCCGATTCTCAGAGAGAAAAACAGTAACGCTACTGGCTAGCCCCGCGAACGTATCGATGAGCCCCACAATCGCTCCCTCATGTGGAGTCGTGATAATCAAATCGAAAGGTTCGACGATATTCTTGAGGAGGGCATAAATTTCGCTGGCGAGCTCCGGGTAGAAAATGTGGGCCACTACAGCTACGCGGACTCCCGGCCGGCCAACCGGAGAAGAATGGACAATACGTTGCCATGGCAGCGGATTGGTTGTGGTTTTCAGCGCCGTCAGACTCCCCCGATTCGATAGGTAGTGGACGCGGGAGCGAGCAGCAAACTGGTTAATTGCTTCGAATTCCTGAGGCGGACAAACCTTAGGTAGCCAAGCCAAGTTGATCCGGTGCGGGTTGTTTCTGACGAGTTCGGCCTTTATCAGTCCCGTTCTCAGCGCAACCGCGTGCGCCTGAAAATGGGTTGGATTGAATTGAACGAGCGAATGCCAGAAAGAACGGCGGAGCAGACGTGGCAGGGTCCTGAGCGTAAGGCTCTTGTATCCCCATAGCCCCATCGCAGACAAGGTTTCTCGACGTGAAGGTTCGAAAAGGGCATCAACTTGGGCCTCGCTGGCCATAATGGCTGCCGAGAGACCAAGTTCGCCAGAGAGAATCGTTTCGAGCTTTGAATTTCTAGGCGAGATGGTGGACAGCCAAGACTGGAACCAGGGGCTGGAAAGCACTTGCGCACGCATGGCCAGCAAATAGGACTGCAAATGCCACTGCCACTGGCGAGATTGAGTAACGCCGACGATGTCGGCGTTCTCCAGCCGTAGCAGCAAGTCTGAAATGGTTTGCCGATGCCTGATGCTATCGGTGATCAGATAGCTTGAATTGAGCAGCAGCATGCGATCGCAGCCGCCTTGCTGTTGCAGGGCGGCAATACCTACGCGGTAGCTATAGAAGTCATACCCAATATTTGGCCGCCATATGATCTGAATCTTCTTGCTGATTGGCGGATTTTGTGGAGCCAACTCGCAAGTAGTGACCAGAATAATGGTATCGCAATGTGCCTGGAGATCGTCCAGGACCGCTCGAAACGTGGGGTCGAACAGATTGTCCGGGTCGAAATGGGCTACGACGGCAGCAGTGCGCGGCATATCAATGCAAAAGGGCGTGGACGGCTCGGTAGAGCTTGCGCGCGATGGTATGCAGCAGCGGCATCTTCCGCAGCATGTGCTCCACACGCTGCACGCGTGAATTCAACGGCTTATGTTTTTCCAGATTTGCCTTGATGTTCACACCATCGCGTATCGCTTGGTGCTCCAGTCTGCGGAAAGCAGTTTTTCGCGCTTCCTCGATCGAAACTTGATCTTCAGTAGCGACGTGTGAACTACGGGCAATTTCGTCCAGATATCCCAAGCCCCATTGGATATCCGGCTCGAGGTGACAGCCTTCACCCCACTCGTTCCAAGCATTGACGAAGATAAAGGGATCGGACGCACCCAGGCGAGTTTCGCGTGTATAGGTACGGAGGTACTTCAACCAGGAACCAAAAAATGCAGGCGTTGCATTAACGACAATCGTACCGGTATCCTGGCGTCGTGCGGTATTGTCCCAGCTGGGAATTATTCCGCGGTAAAGTGTGAATGGCGGCTGTGGACGCAGCATGCTCTGCGCGATAACTCGCGGGTAGTCGATCAGACCTCCCCGGAAGTTAGGGTTGGACAGTTCCGGCGCGGGGTCTGGACGATTTTGCGGGCCGTTGAATTTGTGAGGCGGGAACTCGATCATCGCATCAGCGCCGACTTCACGCGGATCGCTTATGTCGTAGAAATCGACCACGGAAATATGTAGGCCAGGTAATCCGAGCCGCTCAGCTTCCGCGCGCCATTTGCGGATCGACAGTGCAGGGTCCGGCAATTCCTTGATGCGATAGACCGCGAGCAACGGTTTGCCGTCCACGCGGATGTAGCGGGGATCCGCCAAGAACGGATGGATGTCCTGGATGAAGCGTTCTTCATCTCCCTCGGCATACTGTTGCTCGAGCAGCACACTCTTGGTGTCGCCGTCCCAGGTACGGGTCCAATTCTCGTTCGCCCAACATAGGCAAAACGACATGTCGATGTCGGAAGCCAGGAAATTGTCTAGAGGGCGTTCGAGGATGCGTCGACCACTGAACCAGTAATAGTAGAAGCAGAATCCATGCACGCCGTATTCGCGAGCCAGCGCACTTTGCTCGCGCATGGTTTCCACGCGGTCCAGGTCATAGAAACCCAGATCGCGAGGGATATGTGGTTGGTAATGCCCCTCGAAGTTTGGCCGGCCGCGGGCGACATTGGTCCATTCGGTGAAACCTGGGCCCCACCAGAGCGAGTTTTCCGCTACACGATGGTATTGGGGCAAATAGAACGCAATCAGCTTCGATGTGTCCTTTGCATAACCGCCATCTTGGGTGGGCACGGCGCCGCGATGGCCGGAAAGGGCGTGAAACGAAGCGGCGTCGGTCGGTTCGGTATTGTTTTTCATAAGGGGTATTGAAAAGCCGTGTGGTCGGAGCATTGTCCCGCCGCCGGCAGCCTCACACCGGTGATGCCCGACGGAGCTTCATGCAAAATAATCGGCTTGTAGGAAAGGCTTACCCAACGCATCCTTGGGGGAAACCGTCGGTTCGCTCTCCATGCACCAGTCGATGGCCAGTGTGGGATCGTTCCAGGCGATGCAACGTTCGTGTGCCGGTGCATAGTAATCGGTCGTCTTGTACAGAAACTCTGCTGTCTCGGATAGGACTACAAAGCCATGACCAAAACCTTCGGGTACCCAGAGTTGATGCTTATTGTCGGCGCTGAGCAGAGCTCCTACCCATTTGCCGAAATGGGGGGAGGATTTGCGCAGATCGACGGCGACATCAAAAACCTCCCCTTGGACGACGCGTACCAATTTACCCTGCGATTGCTGCGTCTGGTAGTGCAGACCTCGCAGTACGCCTTTAGTCGAACGAGAATGATTGTCCTGTACGAAGTTCACTGTACGCCCGACGATTTCTTCGAAAACTCGGTGATTAAAACTCTCGAAAAAGAAACCACGATCGTCGCCAAACACCTTGGGCTCGAGCAGGATTACTTCCGGGATCGCGAGGGGAGTGGCATTCATCAATAGACCTTTTCGACGAGTAGACGTTGCAGGTATTTGCCATAACCATTTTTAGCCAATGGTGCGGCCAGCGTCTCCAGCTGTTCTGGAGTAATCCACTTGTTGCGGAACGCGATTTCTTCAGGGCATGCAACCTTCAAACCCTGGCGATTTTCCAGGGTCGAGATGAACTGGCTGGCTTCAAGCAGCGATTCGTGCGTACCAGTATCGAGCCAGGCATAGCCGCGGCCCATGATTTCGACACCCAATTTCCCTTGATCAAGATAGACGCGGTTTAAATCGGTGATTTCCAATTCTCCGCGTGCAGAAGGCTTGATTTGCTTGGCGATCTCGATTACGTCTTTGTCATAGAAATACAAACCAGTGACCGCGTAGTTGGATTTCGGCTTGGCCGGTTTTTCTTCCAGAGACAGAACCGTGCCGTTGTCATTGAATTCTGCTACGCCATAGCGTTCGGGGTCATGGACGTGGTAAGCGAATACGCTGGCACCATTGACACGGGCGTGGGCATTGGCCAACAGCTGATGGAAATCGTGACCATAGAAAATATTGTCACCGAGCACCAGTGCAGATAAATCATTGCCGAGGAACGACTCGCCGATGAGAAAGGCTTGGGCCAGGCCATCGGGTGAAGGTTGCACGGCATATTGGAGATTTAAGCCCCACTGCGACCCGTTACCAAGCAGCTGCTGGAAGCGAGGCGTATCCTGAGGCGTGGAAATGACGAGGATATCCCGGATTCCGGAGAGCATTAACGTACTTAGCGGATAGTAAATCATTGGCTTGTCGAAGACCGGTAGCAATTGTTTACTGATTGCTAAGGTAGCGGGATGTAGTCGCGTGCCGGAGCCTCCGGCCAGAATAATGCCTTTGCGCTTCATGCGGAAAGTTCCAAAGACGTAAGTTGATCTACCGTGCGGTCGACATGGACCGTCCAATGAGGTAGCTGCAATTTCAGCGGAGATGTCAGTGCGCTCGTGCTTAGTCTCGAATTCTTGGGCCGAGCAGCAGCGACCGGATATTCTTCAGTTGTAATAGGGTTGATATTTTCGACGTCGGCCTTTAGCTTTAGACCATTGCGGCGTGCTCTCGCCACGGCATGGGATGCCAAACCGTGCCATGTCGTGTGGCCCGCGGCAGTCAGATGATAGATGCCGTTGGTTAGGTGGCCTTGCATCCAACCAGCAATGGCCAATGCCGTGACGTCTGCAATAAGCTCCGCGGATGTTGGGGCTCCATGCTGGTCGGCAACGATACTCAACGTATCGCGCTCCTTGGCAAGACGCAGGATTGTCTTGATGAAGTTGCCACCATGTGCCGAGAACACCCAACTGGTGCGAAGTACCAGAGCATTGCAGCCGCTCTTCAGGATGGCCGATTCACCCGCCAATTTGGTGCTTCCGTACACACTTTGCGGGTTGGTTTGATCATCAACTTCGTATGGGGTGCCTTTGATACCGTCGAAGACATAGTCCGTGGAGTAATGAACTAGCAGCGTTTCCTTCTCACTGGTGTAGCGAGCGAGTAGCGCTACTGCGTCGGCGTTGACCCGTTGGGCGGCGTTTTGATGTGTTTCCGCCTTATCTACTGCGGTGTAGGCCGCAGCGTTGACGATGATGTCGGGCGTTTGCGTGTCCAGCAAGCGGCGGAGGCTTTCAGGATCTTCAAAGTTGGCGTCTTCGCGGCCCGACGCGTGAACGTCGCCGAGAGTCAGCAAGGTGCGCTGCAATTCGCGACCAACTTGACCGTCTTTACCAAGGAGTAGGATTTTCATGGCTACCTTCAAATTCGATTGGATATCGCGGCGGCCAGCAGCCCCAGGTTCCCCAAGGTTGTTTGGCGATAGATGCCTGAGCATTTAAGTCCGACGACGCGGGGCAGGAGACCGCGCCGCCGGGCTTTGACGAAACGATCGTAGATGCGGTGATTGTTGGGTGTCAGCTTGGGCAGCAACGGCGCCAGCGCAAGGATATGTTGATCGGTCCAGGCTTTCAGGTGACCGCGGAACAGCATCTGGATCCGTCTTAGTCGTGCGACCAATCCGGCATTGGCGCCGATGAGGTTGGCGCCATGCTGACGATACAGCAATGACGGTTGACTGTCATAGTGCACCCGACCGCCGCACGCGCTGACCACAATATAGACCCACCAGTCATGTGCGATGACATCAAGATCGGCGCCAGCCTCAACCAGCAGGGCACGCGCTGCATTATTGATCACCATGGTATTGCCGCCCGCTACGTTCTGAACCAGCGCATTGGCAAAGCTCGGTGGCCGCGTAAATAGCGGCGAATAGCCGAGCGTATGGCCAGTTTCGTCCATTAGTTCGGTCCGAGTACAGTAAAGTGCGGGGACGTTCTCCGGCACTTGGTTTAACCAATCGACTGCTCGCTGTAGCTTATCGGCGTGCCAGACGTCGTCCTGGTCGGAGAACGCATAATAATTGGCCGTCAGGTCCGGGCTACACAGCAAGGATAAGAAATTCGCGACAAATCCTCTCCGGGGGCCAGATCGAATCGTCAGCTGACCGGGCGCCCAGCGGTGTTGATAGTCACGCAGCAGTTGAGGGGTGGTGTCCGAAGAGCCATCATCAGATGCACACACGACCCAATTGGAATAGGTCTGTGCGGCGAATGAGTCCAATTGCTCTGCCAAGTATGCTTCACCCTGGTATGTGCAGAGAAGGATTGCGATCCGCAGATTCGCCGGCTTATCTGCGTGAATAGGTTGTTGGCTATTTGGCAATACGGAGACTCGACTTATCGATGATTTGCGGCAAAAAAGGGAGGCGTGTCGGATGCGTTTGCCTGCGTTAAGGGCCCCAATAGTTCAGGCCACGTATTGCGTATTGACCCAATCGCGATAGGCGCCGCTGGTGATATTGGCGACCCATTGCTGGTTGTCCAGATACCACTGCACCGTTTTTCGGATACCCGACTCGAAAGTCTCGGCCGGTTTCCAGCCCAATTCGCGCTCCAGGCGAGAGGCGTCGATAGCGTAACGCTGATCGTGGCCGGGCCGATCCTTGACGAAGGTTATCTGATCCTTATAGGGCCTGCCGTCAGCTCGGGGGCTGAGTTCGTCCAGCAGTGCGCAAAGGGTATGGACGACTTCAAGATTCGCCTTTTCGTTCCAACCACCTACGTTATAGGTCTCTCCCAGTTTGCCGTCGGCCAGCACCCGACGGATCGCGGTGCAGTGATCCTTCACGTACAGCCAGTCACGGATTTGTTGGCCGTCGCCGTAGATCGGCAAGGGCTTGCCGGCCAGCGCATTGTGGATCACCAGCGGAATCAGCTTTTCCGGGAAATGATAAGGACCGTAATTGTTCGAGCAATTGGTCGTAAGCACCGGCAGACCGTAGGTGTGGTGATATGCGCGAACCAGATGGTCGCTGGCCGCCTTGCTGGCCGAGTATGGACTGTTGGGCTCGTAGCGGTTGGTCTCGCTGAACGCGGGATCATCCTTTTCCAGCGATCCGTAGACTTCGTCGGTCGAGACGTGCAGGAAGCGGAAGGCGGCGCGTTCGTCGGTGGGCAGCTCATTCCAGTACGCCCGCACGGCTTCCAGGAGGTGGAAAGTGCCGACGATGTTGGTCTGGATGAATTCGCCAGGGCCGTGAATCGAGCGGTCCACGTGGGATTCGGCCGCGAAGTTCAACACGGCGCGCGGCTTGTGTTTGGCCAGCAACTCGGCGACCAGTTTGGTGTCGCCAATGTCGCCCTGCACGAGTTGATGGTTGGGATTGCCCGCCAGCGATGCCAGGTTCTCGGGGTTGCCAGCGTAGGTGAGCTTGTCAAGAGTGATGACAGGTTCGTCGCTGGTTGCAAACCAATCGAGTACGAAATTCGAACCGATGAATCCGGCACCGCCGGTGACAATAATACTCATTCTTTATTGGATCCTTGAGCTGTGAGCGCGGTGCGCAAACCCGCTCGATAACCTGCCATTATGCCGCAACTGGGCTTAGGCAACCTAATAAATGAAACAGAGTGTAGGGCGCAATATTTGGAAGCCACCCTTGCTGGAGGGTAGGACTTGCAATTCCTCGCAGGGCTTACGTGGCCTTACGGGCATTCGGACTGGTCCAAAATATGTCCCCGAAATTCAACGCCTTATTGAGATAACGCGCTAGCACAAACATCAGATCGGACAGCCGGTTCAAATATTGCCGCACTGGCGCATTCACGCTGTCCACCCGCGCCAAAGCCACCACGGCCCGCTCTGCGCGCCGGCACACCGTGCGCGCCACGTGCGCGAGCGCGGCCGCTCGGGAACCGCCCGGTAGGATGAATTCCCGCAGGGGGGGCAGGGTGCCGTTGTAGTGGGCCAGGCGCGTGTCCAGGCGGGCGACCTGTTGGTCGGTTACGGCGACGTGCCCGGGGATGCAGAGCTCCGCGCCCATGTCGAACAGGTCGTGCTGGATGGCGGAGAGGTCGGCGGAGACTTCGGCGGGCAGGCTTTCGGTCAGCAGCAGGCCGATGGCGCTGTTCAGTTCATCCACGTCGCCCAGGGCGGCGATGCGAGGCGCGTCCTTGGGCGTGCGGGATCCGTCCCCCAAACCGGTGGTGCCGTCGTCTCCCGTGCGGGTGGCTATGACAGATAAGCGGTTGGCCATGGGAATTCCTGAAGTGGTGACGAATGGTTCGGGTTGTGTGTCCGGCTGTCGGCGGGGCGGGGTACCGCCGCGGGCGACGCAATCAATAGTCAGGATTGTTGCGTTCCCGAGGGCGGACTGTTGCACAAGGGCGGTATCCTAGCATTGTGGAAAGCCGGGGCGGCCGCAGTCGCCGCGTCGCGCTTTCGCTGTAATCGGAGGATATCTGCATGGTTTTTGACCGCAAGTACGCAATCCCCATGGCCGCGGCCGCCGTCGTGGCCGTCTTGGCTGTGGCCACGCCGTTGGCGTTCGCGCAGCAGGCCCAGGCCAGCGGCGAGGTGCGGCGGGTGGACCCGGCCGCGGGCAAGGTCACGATCAAGCACGACGCCATCAAGCAGCTGGACTTGCCCGCCATGACGCTGGTGTACGAGGCCAATCCGGCCCTGCTGGCCAAGATCAAGGCGGGCGACAAGGTTACCTTTACCGCCGAGCGCAAGGATGGCAAGTACATCGTGACCGAGATCGCGAACTAAAGCCTGCGCTCGCGACCCCCAAAGAAAAAGCCGTCTGCCGCTGAATCGCGGCAAACGGCTTTCGGCCGGCGGCCAGGGCCGCCGGGCGCTTACAGCACGTAGCGCGCCAGGTCTTGGCTGCTGGCGGCTTCGGCCAACTGGGCGTTGACGTAGGCGGCGTCGATCCGGACGTGCTTGTCTTGGCTGGAGGTGGCGTCGAACGACAGTTCTTCCAGCAGCTTTTCCATCACGGTGTAGAGCCGGCGAGCGCCGATGTTCTCGGTGGTTTCGTTGACGTCGAAAGCCAGTTCCGCCAGGCGGCGCACGCCGTCCTCGGTGAATTCCAGGTCGAGGTCTTCGGTGGCCATGAGCGCCTTGTACTGCTTGGTGAGCGAGGCGTCCGTGTCGGACAGGATGCGCACGAAGTCTTCGGCGGTGAGCGATTCCAGCTCGACGCGAATGGGGAAGCGGCCCTGCAGTTCGGGGATCAGGTCGGACGGACGCGACAGGTGGAAGGCGCCGGACGCGATGAACAGGATGTGGTCGGTGCGGACCATGCCGTAGCGCGTGTTGACGGTGGTGCCTTCGACCAGCGGCAGCAGGTCGCGCTGCACGCCTTGGCGCGAGACGTCGGCGCCGCCGCTTTCCTGGCGGGCCGCGATTTTGTCGATTTCGTCCAGGAAGACGATGCCGTTCTGTTCGACGTTGGTGATCGCCACGGAGCGCAGGTCTTCTTCGTTGACGCGCTTGGCGGCTTCTTCTTCGACGATCAGCTTGAAGGCTTCGCGCACCTTCATTTTCTTGGGCTTTTTCTTGTCGCGGGCCATGCCGGCGAACATGCCGCGCAGCTGCTCGGCCATTTCTTCCATTCCCGGAGGCGTCATGACGTCCATTTGCGGGACGGCTTGGGCCACTTCGATCTCGATTTCGAGATCGTCGATCTTGCCTTCGCGCAGGCGCTTGCGGAAGGTCTGGCGGGCGCTGTTGTCTTCGCCGCGCTCGGGTTCGCCGGAGGCGCCGCGCGCGGGCGGGACGAGCGCGTCGAGGATGCGGTCCTCGGCGGCGTCTTCCGCCTGGGTGCGGACGCGGCGCATTTCCAGCTCGCGGGTCTGCTTGATCGAGTATTCGGTCAGGTCGCGGATGATGGTGTCGACGTCGCGGCCCACGTAGCCCACTTCGGTGAACTTGGTGGCCTCGATCTTGATGAAGGGCGCGTTGGCCAGCTTGGCCAGGCGGCGCGCGATTTCGGTCTTGCCCACGCCGGTGGGGCCGATCATCAGGATGTTCTTGGGGTGGATCTCGTGGCGCAGGGGCTCGGCGACCTGCTGGCGGCGCCAGCGGTTGCGCAGCGCCACGGCCACGGCGCGCTTGGCGCGATTCTGGCCGACGATGTACTTGTCGAGTTCGGAGACGATTTCTCCGGGCGTCATGTTGGATGCGGACATGAGGGCGGATCCTTGAAGCTAGGACGGGCTGGGAGGGCGGCGCGGCGCCCGGGGCGCCGCGCGGCGGGCGTTAGTCGCCCAGCGTTTCGATGACGTGGCTTTGGTTGGTGTAGATGCAGAGGTCGCCAGCGATTTCCAGCGATTGCTTGACGATAGTCTCGGGCGGCAGTTCGGTGTTGCGCAGCAGGGCCAGGGCAGCCGATTGCGCGTAGGCGCCGCCGGAGCCGATGGCCGCCAGGCCGTGTTCCGGCTCCAGCACGTCGCCGTTGCCGGTCAGGACCAGCGTGTGCTCGGCGTCGGCCACGATCAGCATGGCTTCGAGGCGGCGCAGCACGCGGTCGGTGCGCCAGTCGCGGGTCAGTTCGACCGCGGCGCGCATCAGGTTGCCCTGGTGCTTTTCGAGCTTGGCCTCGAAACGTTCCTGAAGGGTGAATGCGTCGGCGGTGGCGCCGGCGAAGCCCGCCAGGATTTTGTCGTGGTACAGGCGACGGATTTTGCGGGCCGTGCCCTTGATGACGATATTGCCCAGCGTGACCTGGCCATCGCCGCCCAGTGCGACGCGGTTCCCGCGGCGCACGCACACGATGGTGGTGGCGTGAAATTGTTCCATGCGTTCCTTCCTTTGAAAGGACTAGCTGGGGGCGCGCCGGAAAAATTCAAGTCGTGGCGCGGCGCCTGGAGATGGAGCGAATGCCTGGCCGGGTACCGCGTGCCGCCGGCCTGGCGCCACGACAGGCCGGTTGCGTCCCGGAAAAGAAAAAGGCCATGCCGGAAACCAGCATAGCCTTTTCGGAACGACGGGTGGATTACGGGACGCATCAGCGGGATATGTCTGTATTCACATCACCGGCGACGCATGCAGCGGATGCCGCTCCAACGATGCCGCCCAGGGGAAAGCGCGGCGCTTTCAGGGTGGGTCAGTCTCCGTAGAGCTTCTGGCGCATTTCGCGGCGTTCCTGCGCTTCGAGCGACAGGGTGGCCGTGGGGCGTGCCAGCAGGCGGGGAATGCCGATGGGCTCACCGGTTTCCTCGCACCAGCCGTACTCGCCGCTGTCGATGCGGGCGATGGACTGTTGCACCTTCTTCAGCAGCTTGCGCTCGCGGTCGCGGGTGCGCAGTTCGAGGGCGTGCTCTTCCTCGATGGTGGCGCGGTCGGCGGGATCGGGCACGAACTGCGTTTCACGCAGGTGCTCGGTGGTTTCCCCGGCGTTGGCCAGGATGTCCTGTTCGAGTTGTTTGAGCCGTTCCTTGAAGAAGGCCAGCTGGCGTTCGTTCATGTAGTCGGACTCGGGCATGGCCAGCAATTCTTTTTCGCTGGGCAGATCAATCGCCGTATCGCTCGTCGACTTGCTTGGTTTCTTGGTTGCTGCCTTGGTAGCCATGAAAACACTCCACTATGAATCGATCCTGGCGCGGGCTTCCACTCCCGGTCCGTGTTACTTGTTGCCTACGCTATTCGTACCTCACAGTACTGCCTTCGTCGCATCGCGTCACGTCAGGAAGGGGATTACCCCGCCAGGCACTGCTCCAAGCCCCGGGTAAAAATCTCCTGGGGCAGCTTACGTCCGATGAATACCATCTTGGTGGACGGTTTGTCGGCCGCGGTCCACGGCTTGCCGGGTTCGGCGCCCATCATCATGTGCACACCCTGGAACAACATGCGGCGGTTGATGCCCTTCATGTACAGGATGCCCTTGTAGCGCAGCAGGTCGGGACCATAGACCTGCACCACGCCGCCCAGGAATTCCTCAAGACGCGCGGGATCGAACGGCTTGTTGGAACGGAACACGAACGCGCCGATTTCGTCGTCGTGCTGGTGGTGGTGGTGATGATGCGCATGATTGCAATGCGCCCCGCAATCGCCGTCGTGATCGTGGTCGTGATCATGTCCATGGTCGTGGCCGTGGTCGTGACCATGCGCATGGGCGGCGTCGGGGTGCTCATCGGCCAGGAATTCCGGGTCGATGTCCAGAATGGAATTCAGGTTGAAGCCGCTGATGTCGATGATGGACTTGAGGTCGGCGTCGCCGAAGTTGACGGCGGTGATCGGCGCGCGCGGGTTCATGTGAACCAGGCGGTTGCGCAGCGCTTCGTAGTCGACTTCGTTGACCAGGTCCTTCTTCGAGATCAGGATGCGGTCGGCGAAACCGACCTGCTTCTGGGCTTCGGGCTGTTCGTCCAGCGTCGACATGCCGTGCTTGGCGTCGACCACCGTGACGACCGCGTCGAGGCGGTAGTATTCGGCGATGTCGTCATCCATGAAGAACGTCTGGCAGACGGGGCCGGGGTTGGCCATGCCGGTCGTTTCGATGATGACGCGTTCGAAATTCAGTTCGCCGGCTTCGCGCTTGACGCGCAGCTCGGCCAGGGTGCGCATCAGGTCGCCGCGCACCGTGCAGCAGACGCAGCCGTTGGACAGCTCGATGATCTCTTCGTTGCTGTCCTGGACCAGCAGGTCGTTGTCGATGCTTTCCGGCCCGAACTCGTTTTCGATGACCGCGACGCGGCGGCCATGGTATTCGGTCAGGATGCGTTTGAGCAGGGTGGTCTTGCCCGCACCGAGAAAGCCGGTGAGGATGGTGACGGGAACCATTTTGTCCAAACTGCGCGGGGTGTTCATGGCGAAGCTGCTAGCGTGAAGTCAAGGCGTTAAACAGGAACTCCGGCATGGGGATCTGCAACCCCTCCTTACGTTCTGGATCGGGGTTTCCCTGGCTTGGCCGGAGGGTGTTTGCCACAGGCTGCGAAGGCCGCCGACAGCGGCCGGACGCAGGATTACAGCACAGTCGGGGGCAGGGGGCAAACCCAGGGTCAACCCTGGGGCGCCAGCCCTTCAGATGGCTGCCGTACGCCGTCAAGTATCGGGCGATACCACTATTTTGGGGCGGTTTTCCGGATTTCAAGAGCGGACGGGGCCGCCTGGGCTAGACCGGGCGCGCGGCTTCCGTCGGCGGGAGGGGGCCGGACGGATGAGGGCCGTCCGAGGCAGCCGCGTTCAATGATGGTGGTGATGGTGTCCGGCGTCGTCCGCGGGCTGCTTCTTCTGGCATTGCGGGCAGAGCGCGCGGATTTCGGTTTCGTGCGTGGCCAGGGCATAGCCGGTCTGGGCCACGCGCTCGGCCAGTTGCCGGCTCATGGCGGGGTCGGACACTTCCGCGACCGCGCCGCAGCCCGTACAGACCACCAGCAGGTCATGGGGGGCGCCGCCGGCGTCATGGCAGGCGCTCCAGGCGTTGACCGCGTCCAGGCGGTGGATCAGGCCTTCGTCCATCAGGAAGTCGAGGGCGCGGTACACGGTGGGCGGCGCGGCGCCCGGATGCACCGCGCGCATGGCGTCCAGCAATTCGTAGGCCTTCAGGCTGCGGCCGTGGCGCAGCAGCAGTTCCAGCACCTTGCGGCGGATGGGCGTGAGGCGGCGACCGCGCTGCTCGCACAGCGTCTCGGCGACGCCGAGCTGGGCGTCCACGGTGTCGCTGCGGGGGGAGCGGGGCGTTGCGGGCATGGCTGGCTTCATGTGTATGGATAACGCGCGCGATGCGCGCGAGATGCCAGGAAGGTAGCAGAAAACACCCAGATGCGGGCGAAACCCGCCGAATCAAGAATTTTAGTTATGATATAACATAATAAAATCTGTGCTCCTCCCGCATTTCCGCCTGCCGATTTTCCATGTCGCATTTCACGCTTTTGCCTCCGCGGCCGAGTGCCGCGCCCGGGCAGCGTCCGCCGCCGCGCTCCGCTTTCCTCGTCTCCGCCTGGCGCCGCATGGCATACGCGGCGGTCGCGGCCGCCGCCTTGTGGGCGCTGACCGGCTGGGCGCTCGATTGGTGGCCGCGATGAGCGCGCCCGTCGCCATCGAGCTGACGGACGCCTCGTTCGGCTGGCATGGCCATGCCGCGCTCAAGTCGGTGTCGGGGCGCTTCGCGGCCGGCGGCATGACCGCCGTGGTGGGGCCGAACGGCGCCGGCAAGTCCACTTTGATCAAAGGCATCATGGGCGTGCTGCGCCCCATGACCGGCAGCGTGCGCGTTACCGGGGCCGGCCGGGCCGGGCTGGCCTGGTTGCCCCAGGCGGCCGAACTGGACCGGTCGTTTCCCGTCTCTGTGCTGGAACTGGCGGCCATGGGCGCCTGGCGCCGCGTTGGGGGATGGCGCCGAATCGGGGACGAGGAACTGGCGCGCTGCATGCATGCGCTGGAAACGGTGGGCCTGGCCGACCTGGCCGGGCACGGCGTGGGCACGCTGTCGGGCGGACAGATGCAGCGCGCGCTGTTCGCGCGGATGCTGGTGCAGGACGCGCCCGTGCTGTTACTGGACGAGCCGTTCGCCGCCGTGGACAGCCACACGGCCGACGAACTGATGGCCCTGCTTTGCGGCCTGCATGGGCAGGGCCGGACCGTGATCGCGGTGTTGCACGATCTGGACTTGGTGCGCGACCACTTTCCCGAATGCCTGCTCCTGTCCGGTTCGGTGGTGGCCTGGGGCGATACCGCCACCGCGCTGGACGACGCGCACTTGAAGCTGGCGCGGCAATGGCTTGCGGGAGGCCGGGCATGAGCCTCGCGCAATGGGTGCTGTCGCCCTTCCTGGACTACGGTTTCATGCGGCGGGCGCTGGCGGGCGCTTGCGCCCTGTCGTTGGGCGCCGCGCCGCTGGGCGTGTTCCTGGTGCTGAGGCGGATGAGCCTGATGGGCGACGCCATGTCGCACGCCATTCTGCCCGGCGTGGCGGCGGGTTTCCTGCTGTCGGGCCTGTCGCTGGGCGCGATGATGGTGGGCGGCATCGCCACCGGCCTGGCCGTGGCCTTGCTGGCGGGGCTGGTGGCCCGGCTGACGCCGCTGCGCGAGGACGCCAGCTTCGCCGCGTTCTATCTGATTTCGCTGGGGCTGGGCGTGCTGCTGGTGTCGCTGCGCGGTTCCAACATGGATCTGCTGCACGTGCTGTTCGGCACGGTGCTGGGGTTGGACGATCCGGCGCTGTTGCTGGTCACCGCCGTGGCCAGCGTCACGCTGCTGGCGCTGGCCGCGATCTACCGGCTGCTGGTGGCCGAATGCCTGGACCCGGGATTCCTGCGCGCCAGCGGCGGCGCGGGCGGCTGGGTGCACATGGCGTTCCTGGTGCTGGTCGTGGTGAACCTGGTGGCGGGTTTCCAGGTGCTGGGCACGCTCATGGTGGTCGGCATCATGATGCTGCCCGCCGCCGCGGCGCGCTTCTGGGTCCGCTCCGCGGCCCGCCAGATTCCGCTGGCCGCCGGCCTGGGCGTGGCGGCCTCGGCGGCCGGCCTGCTCGTGTCCTACCACTTCAACGTGCCGGCCTCGCCCGCCATCATCCTGGCGGCCGGCGCCTGCTACCTGTTTTCCATCGTGGGCGGCCCGCAAGGCGGGTTGCTGCGGACGCCGCGCCGACTGCGGCGGGCCTGACTTCAAAAGGAGATTCGCCATGCGTTCCGTTTTCCCCACGCGCCGCCGCGCGCTGCTGGCCCTGGCCGGCCTGTGCCTGTCGGCCGCTTTCGGGCCATCGCTGGCCGCCGCGCCCCTGAAGGCCGTGGCGAGCTTTTCCATCCTGGGCGACATCGTGCGCGAGGTGGGCGGCGGCGACGTCAGCGTGGACACGCTGGTCGGGCCCGACGGCGATGCCCACGAATACGAGCCCACGCCGGGCGACGCGAAGAAGCTGTCGGCCGCTGGGGTGCTGTTCGTGAACGGGCTGGATTTCGAGACCTGGATGCCGCGACTGGCGAAGTCGTCGGGGTTCTCGGGCCAGACCGTGGTGGCGTCCAGGGGCGTGGCGCCGCGCAAGTTCGCGGAAGCGGGCGGGAAGGGCGATCACGACGACCATGACCACGACCATGACCACGACCACGGGCACGACCATGGGCACGACCACAAGGAGGCGCATCATCACGGCGATGCCGATCCGCATGCCTGGCAGGACCTGTCCAATGGCGTGATCTATGC
>Ga0182739_1000983_pt1 | contig 31748 bp, 22 predicted proteins | sample eDN5th30CBELigBY_FD_128873 | JGI IMG/M metagenome (GOLD analysis project Ga0182739, IMG submission 128873) | Enriched backyard soil microbial communities from Emeryville, California, USA - eDNA 5th pass 30_C BE-Lig BY (version 2) (version 2) | ecosystem: Environmental > Terrestrial > Soil >... | reverse complement strand
TGGGCAATCTCACGCCCAACGAGTTCGCCACCAAACTGGCACTGGAAAAGCTGGCCGCATAAGGCCAAACATCAACCCAAGGACTCTCCTCAAAATCGGAGGGAACTTGGGGCTCAGGTCACTCAGAGGGCGGCCGGAGAACTGGAGGCAGCCATGTCGAGCAAAGATGAATTCATCACCATGGGAGACCTGGAGCGCATAATGAGCGCGGTGGTTTCCGACCTTGTGAAGGCCAATAGTCGCGCCTTGATGGCTATGGCCATGCTCTTGCAGGTCAAGGGCGTAATCACCCTGGCGCAGTTCCATGACGCTTTGGTCCATGTGCATCGGTCGTTCGAACATGACGAAACGCCGGCTGACTATCCTTTGGGACCGGACATGATGAGCAAGCGAATCATGGAGGTCACCATCGAGACCTTTGCGTCAGCAGTAGAGGGGAAAGAGCCGCCCAAATGGTCGCCCGAGATCGTGGCCGGCACTGACGTCGAAGGCGAGCAGAGTGCCGGGTCGGAACAAGAGTGACGCGCGCACCAATTGCACTTAGTGCGGCCTGGGCCATATAGTAGGCCATACCAGGAGCGCATTATGGCCCTTCCCGCACTCAAGCAGGCAATGGACGAAATCACCATCTTCCCGCCGGCGTTTCGCTTCGCCGAGGCGATGGAGCTTGTCAAAACATCGCAGGACTTGACCAGATTGCTTGCGAATGCTGATCGCGACATCACGATCTGGCGCAACAGCCTCTTGCGCAACACGAGGGAGGGCTTCAAGAGAATGGAGGCGGCGGCAGGCGACCTGCCTAAGCCCGTATACGCCCCACTGATGATCAACTTCATCGATCAGTCGCTGTCCATCGCTAGGAAGGACCTGCAAGCGTTTGTGGAGCCCTACAGTGAGTTGCCCGAAGTCGTGTCCATGAGGGCGCGGGTTGCGGGCCAGATCGGTCAGGGGCCCCGCACCGTGCGGAAGTTAATTGACCTTGTAGATTCCATGCAGGCCAAACACCGCGACTCCTACTTGTTCATGATCGGCGTGCTGCGTGAGTACCGGAGCCGCTATGAGCCCTATGTGGGCGACGGGCCGAACGGGCCCAACAGAGCGGCCTATCTGCGGAGCCTCAATGACCGGTACTCGGTGGTGAATGCCAAGCTCGCCCAGTGAGCCCGTCTGGCTTGATACTGACTTCGCTATAGGTCTCAACGCGATGCAGGTGGCGGACACGGGGGAGCCGCACCAGCTGCGCGACATGGGCCTGCTCGAGAGCGCCATGGCCGCGCCGCGGCATTTGCGAGACTATGAGCGCCAGCAGGACATCCTAACCCTGGGCATCCGGCTCATGTTCAAGATCGGGCAAAACCATCCCTTCGCGCAGGGCAACAAGCGCACGGCATTTCATTCCGGCGTGGCCTTCATCGAGCGGAACGGGCTGTATGTGGAATTGCCGAATGTGGAGATGGTGGCTGAGAAGTTCATCAACCTGATCACAGGCGCCATGACCGAAACCGAGTTCCGGAAGTTCATGCGGCCGTATGTGCTCGATCAATCGGCGGCCAAAAAATTCTGGTAAGCGGACGGCCTCAGCCAAGGGTGTGCGGCTGGTGCACATTATTTGGGCGTCTCCGCAAAATTGCGGACACCCCCTGCGCAGAGTTGCGCGGGGGTCTGCATGAAATCGTGCAGACGCCTCAGCCTCGATCGACTCAGCGCTCCGGTGCCTCTCCATGTTGCACTGCATGTTGCATGGAAGGCCAGGAAGCGGGCGGGAACGCGTGAAAACGCGTGGAAAATCAAAGGGTGGCGCGACATGCCGCGACAAGTTGTGCCTTGCCTTGGTTTGCCTCTATGTTGCTGATTTCCTTGAGAGATTTTTGGTAGCGGAGGAGGGATTTGAACCCCCGACACGCGGATTATGATGAGCGCCAGGAACCTGCGCCGTCTGTCTCACAGCATTGCATCCTGAGCGAATAGCCGTTTATCACGAAGCCTCTGCGGCGTATCGGGCTGTTTCACTGGACGGCAATCCTCCGCATTCAAGCGCGCGCCACTTGGCTCCCAGCTGGCACCCAGCGAGCCAAGACCACAACCAGAGACGCATGGCCGTCTTTGCTGCGCAACTGTTCGCGATGTCCCCTATTCCGCTCCAAACCATACCCTGACACGCGGATATTGGGTGTCTTACGATACCCTTATGAAACAGACGCTTACCACCAAATCGATTGACGCGCTCAAGCCTGCAGAAGGCAAGCGGTACGAGGTCAGGGACAGCAAAGCGCCCGGCCTGCATCTCAGGGTTTCGAGCACCGGCGCGAAGGTGTTCTACCTGTCGGCCCGTGCAGACGGACAACGCCGCCGTATAAAAATCGGACCCTACCCCATTATCTCTCTGGCTGACGCCAGACGGCGTGCCACCGAGATTGCGCGCGACATCGAACTTGGTGTGTTCCGGCATGAGCAGGCGCCACATGAGGCGACCGCGCCGACGCTTAGAGAGGCAATTTCCCTGTTCATTGACCGCTATGCCAAGCCAAATACCAAGGATTGGAAGGGAACGCGAAGCATCCTCGGCAAATTTTCGTCGCTCGACGATACGCCCATAGACCAAATCAGGCGCAAGGATGTCGTGGCGGTGCTTGACGGCATCGTCGAGAGTGGCACGCCAACGCGGGCGAACCGAGCGCTGGCTGCGTTCAAGAAACTGATGAACTGGTGCATTGATCGCGACGACCTCGAAACGTCGCCTGTGGCTTCTCTAAGACCGCCCATGCGGGAAGTTGCGCGGGATCGTGTTCTGGAAGGTGCCGAGATTGCCGCCATATGGACAGCGGCAGACGTCGAGGGCTTTCCCTTCGCTCAATTTGTACACATGCTCATGCTGACTGGTCAGCGCCGCGGAGAGGTGGCCGCGATGCGATGGTCAGAGATCGACTTTGATGACGCGATATGGACGCTTCCCGCCCAGCGATCTAAGAACGGGCGGCTGCACATCGTGCCGCTGACGGATGCGATGGTCAAAATCTTGAGGTCGCTCCCACGCTTCATAGGCAGCGATTTTGTGTTCACCACGACTGGCGTCACGCCGATTTCCGGGTTCGGGCGTCTCAAGGAACGACTGGCCGATGCGCTCCCGGACGAAACTGCGGACTGGCGCTTCCATGATTTCAGGCGCACCGCCTCCACAGGCATGGCGAAGGTCGGGGTTCTCCCGCATGTGATCGACGCTGTCACCAACCACAAATCCGGTATCGTCTCCGGCGTCGCTGCCACGTATAATCGGTACAGCTACCTCGAAGAAAAAAGAGACGCCTTGGCGCGATGGGGAAAGATCGTCTCAGCCTTGGTCAAATCGAACGATGACACACTCGCAACTGCGCAGCACTGAATACTTTGTCGGGCCGAGAGACGCATTCCAGATTGTCGGACAAGAGGTCTTCGGCGATGCGTGGCGAACCGATTGCATCGATAAGCCCGCTGACGATGACCACCGCGAAACGCTGAAGCTGCTCCGGCAAGTATTAAGGTCGGGAGATGTCGCGGCCCATTGGGCGACGTTGGATGGCAGAAGCGACGGCGACCTCCGCCCGCAGGACGCCGATCAAGAGTTCTTCCGCATACAGATCAAAGATGATCTCGTGTTTCATCACGGGGTCAGCCAGCCGGTTCGTTGCCGTATCCACGCCGAGCAGCTTCGGCGCTTTCTGCGTGGGCAAGAAATTCAGCCGGACAAACCATCGCAACTGGCGGCGAACCGCTGCTACGACTGGCTCGTCGAAATGTTCTCTGATCGCGACCGCGAAATCCCGAGAGCGGAAACACTCCGGCGACTGGCGAAGGAGCGTTTTCCACGCTTGACCAATCATGCCGTCAAAGAAGCTCGCAAACGCGCAATCGCGAAGACTGGGCGGCAGGATCTTTCTGGGCCTGGACGACGCCGAAATCCAATCGGTGAATGAACTGATTTCCTTCCAATTTTTACGGCCGTCTGCATCCGCTAACTTCCTGTTGCTAGCTCGTTAAACGGAATGCGCATTCCTTCACCCCTGAGATGAAGGAACTACAGATGAATATCACGATGAGAAGGCCGTTCCTCGCGTCGCGCGCGGACCTTAAACGCCTCGGCATCTCGGTCAGCAACAGCACGCTCTTGCGCTGGGAGGCGCGAGGTCGTTTCCCACGTCGCATAAGGATGGCGGGCACCAGCGTCGCCTGGCTGCTGAGCGAAGTCGAAGACTGGGTCACCGCGCGGGCCGCCGAACGCGAGCACACCCACTACGCCGACTTCTGACCCGGCGACCACACCACCCCACAATCGCAACGGCCTTGTAACGCGCCTTCGCGCGCATGACGCCGTGCGTCGATAGGAAAGCGACGACAATGAAAACGCAACACAAGAAGAGAACCGAGTTTCCAGCATTGACGACCGAAGGCGCTTCCGAGCGCGCCGTCCTGCAAGACCAGTACGATTTCCTCTGCGACCTCTGGTACGGACCGGCGATGCCCGGCCCTGTCCTGTTCGGCAATCTTTGCTTCCGACAGAAGGGCACCACGAAGATGATCGACAAGTTCGTCATGCTGCAGGGGAAAATCAAAATCCCCATGCTTCTGAAGCGTTACGACCGCCACAGCTACGATCAGTACTTTAGCCCCAACGTCTATGCTCGTCCAAGCCGGAAACTGAGCGGCGTCCACATGACCAACCTCGGCTGGTGCGATGTGGACAATGCCGATCCCTTCGCCTTCGATCCCATGCCCTCGCTCGTATGGCAGACGTCACCCGGTCGAACGCAGGCGCTCTGGCTCTGGGACCGCCCGCATATGCCGGCAATGGCGTCCGCCTATTCGAAGGCGCTGACCTACCGGCATGGCGGTGACAAGGGCGGGAGCGCCGCGAACAAGCTCCTGCGTCTGCCGGGTTCGTTCAACCACAAGCCAGACTACGGGACGCCGTTCATACCGCTGGTACATTTCGACCCGAGGCCGATCACCGCGCGCCCTCGCTTGCTCTCCGATCAAGATGGAAGCTACAGGGCCGAACCCTCGGTTCTGGACATGAGACCCAATGCGCATGACCGTCTCGCCGTCTTAAAAAAATACCGGTCCAAACTCGACACCTCGACGCGCCATCTCATCCGGCACGACACGGTGCAGGCACCTGATCGGTCCAACCGCATCTTCGCGATGGTGGCCGGGCTGCACGAGGCTGGAGCCACGCTCGACGAGATCGCCAGCGTGGTCTGGGGCAGCCCGTACTTCCGCGACAAGTATGGCGAGGACAGGATCGCGCTCGAGACCGAGGTGTCGCGCATCATCACGAAGGTGGAGGGCGGGCAATGAGCGGCGGCGACACCTTCGTCACCCTGTCGAGCGTCAAGCGGCGCAGGGTTCAGTGGCTCTGGCGTCCGTATATACCGTTCGGGATGCTAACGATCCTCGAAGGCGATCCGGGCCTCGGCAAGTCGTTCCTCTCTATGTACCTCGCCGCAGTCGTCTCCACGGGCGGCAAGCTGCCGGACGGGCAGAAGGTGGCACGGGGCAATGTCCTTTACATCAGCGCTGAGGACGATCCGTCTTACACGACCGGCCCGCGCATTGATGCCTTGGGCGGGGACTCCGAACGTATACGGGTCCTGAATGGGCGCATCGCGTTCGATGACGAGGGGCTAGAAACACTTCGCGCCGAACTCGACATATATGAACCGGAAGTCATCATCGTCGACCCTTGGGTTTCCTTCGTGCCTGCCGACGCGCGCATCAAGGACTCCAACGCCGTCCGTGCCCTGATCGACAGGATCGAGTCCGTCGCCAAGGATTACGGCTGCGCGGTCATCCTGATCCGCCACCTGACCAAGATGAAGCACGACAACGCGCTTTATCAGGGAGGTGGCACAATTGACATGATCGCGGCCGCTCGGTCGGCGCTCAGGATCGGCAAGCACCCGGAACGGGACGACCACAGGGTGATGGCGCACCTGAAACACAATGTCGGTCCGCGTGGCCCGACCTGGGTTTACGAACTCACGCTCGGCGAGTCAGAGGACGACATTCCGCGTATGCGCTTCATCGGAACCGACGACATTTCCGTGGATGATCTGAACGCCGGTCCCGACAATGCTCGCCCGAGGGACGCCGCCGAGGAATTCCTGAGGCGCGAGCTTCGTGACGGTCCTCGCAAGGCGAACGAGATGAAGGCGCTTGCCGATGAACTTGGAATAAGCCCCCGCACGCTGGATCGCGCCCGGTCACGCATCGGCATCAAGTCCTTCCAGAAGGGGCTAGGATGGGTGTGGTCGCTACCGTCAGGATGACCAGACCGTCAGTGCGCCAGAATGCCAGTTCGCCATGACGACAAGTGGCGATCTGGCAGGACGCCACCGCGCGTTTTGACATGGTGGCATTCTGGCGTCCTGAGACCGACACGCGGACTATTGATCGGCCTGTCGGACGCATCGCCAACGCGAATTCTCCAAGCCAACCAATATCTCCAATCTCGCGCTCACCAGCGGCCGCACGTCTTGGGTGAGATTTTGGGTGTCTCCGCTGGGATTTTAAGTGCCTCGGAGCATCTTTCGCGCTCCACTCGGTCGCTCGCGCCCTCAGGATCATCGGCATTGATGACGCGCCTCAGCGAGCCAGCGGCGCTAGGCCGTGTGCGCACAGGCATATACCCTCAGCAAATGGCACGACCGACGCTGCTGGCTCATTGTAACACTGCCGCGCGCGCGTTTGTCCGTGTAGAGTGCCGGTTAGTTGCGGATGCTACTCCCACTCGCCTGCGCGATACCGCCGCCAAAGCTCACGCCTGACCCGACGCCACTTGCCCTGCTCGAAGGTATCGGACCTGTACCACTGCTCTTCTTCATAGCCGCGCGCCCAATCTTCGGCGTCCGGACCATGCCGGGCAATCAGGTCGTCAACGATGGCGTTGATCTTCGCCTTGGGGATCGAAAACGGCCTTAGGCGAAACTCCCAAGCGTGCCAAAGCCCCACCGCTAGTATCATGGCGATGAAGACCACAAGTGGAAGGTAATCTATGAAGAACTGCCTCATCGCATCTGCTCCAACAGCGATGCAAACACAATAACCCAAAATGGGATAATTCTAAAATCGGATTAGCTCTCGGCGCACACAATTGGGGTGATGCGTGCCGAGGTCGATCCACTCAGACGAATACCGGAAATTGACCGCGATCCTCTTGGACGCGCGGAGCAGTGCTGGTTTGACACAGCAGGAAGTTGCCGACCGGCTGGGCAAGCCCCAATCCTACGTCGCAAAGGTCGAGCGCAACGAGCGCCGCATTGACGTTGTTGAGTTCATCTCACTTGCACAGGCCCTCGGTGTTGATCCCGCACGCCTGTTCGCCGCTGTCTTGACCGGCATCGACAAACCCCAGTTGTGATCTGGGATTTCCCCTGACACGCCCTTTGTGGTCGTCTTATTGGATAGATCGTCTTGAAACCCAAGGAGACGATCAATGACCGAAAAGACCCCCGAAATCGTGACGCTCAAGCAGCTCTGCGCCGAACTGAAGCTCGACCCGCGCGAAGCCCGCGAACGCCTGCGCGCCGCTGTGCGCGATGCCAAGAAACACCCTGAACTCGCCAAGATGCACAAGCCGCGCACGCCTTGGAGCTGGGTCAAGGGTTCAGAAGGCGAAAAGGAGGCCCGCGTGGTCGTGAAGGGGTAACATGCTCCCGCTGAAGAGAGGCACAGCAGCACCGAGCCTCTCGAAGCCGCGCGCCAACAAGCGACAAATCGCAAAAATCCTTGAGCAAGACCGCCTTATCGTGGAGGTTGCCCCACATTAGTAGTGTGGGGGATTCGACTTGGCCAATACCGATAGCGATCTCAGTTTTGAGGCGGACCTGTTCAAGGCCGCTGACAAGCTCCGGGGCAATTTGGAACCCTCCGAATATAAGCATGTCGCGCTCGGCCTCATCTTCCTGAAATACATCTCCGAGGCCTTCGAAGCACAGCGCAAGAAGCTGGAGCAAGAAGAGTTCGCTGACCCTGAAGACCCCGAAGAATACACCGCCGCCCGCGTATTCTGGGTGCCTGAGATCGCCCGCTGGTCCTACCTGAGGGACAACGCCCGTGCGCGCGATCTCGAAATCATCGACCCTGTCACCGGCAATAAGAAAAAGGTCGACATCGGCGGGCTGATCGATGCCGCGATGGAAGCCATCGAGAAAGCCAACGCGACCACGCTAAAGGGCGTACTGCCCAAAGACTATGGCCGCCCGGCGCTCGACAAGACGATGATCGGCGACCTTGTAGTGCTCTTCTCCGACGTCACCATGCACACCGAAGGTGAGAAGTCGCGTGATCTTCTCGGCCGGGCCTATGAGTATTTCCTCTCGGGCTTTGCCGGAGCAGAAGGACGACGGGGGGGCGAGTTCTTCACCCCCCGTTCGGTCGTGCGCGTCATGGTCGAGATGCTGGAACCCTACCGGGGTCGCGTTTATGATCCCTGCTGCGGATCGGGCGGAATGTTCGTGCAGTCGGAAAAGTTCATCGAGGATCATTCCGACCAGCGCCATGTCGAAGAGGCCAAGCGGCAAATCTCGATTTATGGGCAGGAGCGCAACCACACCACGTGGAAGCTCTGCAAGATGAACCTTGCCGTGCGCGGGATCGACGCCGACATCCGCTGGAACAACGAAGGCTCCTTCATCCGCGACGAGTTCTCGAACACTTATTTCGACTACATCCTAGCCAACCCGCCATTCAACGTATCGGACTGGTGGCGCGAAAGCCTCGCCGAGGATATCCGGTGGGATGCCTTCGGCACACCCCCACAAGGCAACGCCAACTATGCTTGGCTGTCGCACATCTATCACCATCTCGCCCCGCGCGGCACGGCGGGTGTGGTGCTGGCCAATGGCTCCATGTCATCGCAGCAATCGGGCGAGGGCGAGATGCGCAAGCGCATGGTCGACCAGGACGCGGTCGATTGCATGGTCGCCCTGCCGGGCCAGCTCTTCTATTCAACGCAAATCCCTGCCTGCCTGTGGTTTCTGGCCAAAGACAAAAGCGCTAACGGGCACCGCGACCGGCGCGGCGAGTTTCTGTTCATAGATGCGCGCAAGATGGGGGTGATGGTCGACCGCACGCGGCGCGAGTTCACCCCCAAGGATACCGAGAAGATCGCAGGCACCTACCACAGCTGGCGGAACATAGACGGCGGCTATGAGGACGTGTCAGGCTTCTGCAAATCGGTAAGCAAAGAAGAGGTGGCCAAGCACGGCTACGTGCTGACACCGGGGCGCTATGTCGGGGCGGAGGACGCCGAGGACGATGGCGTGCCGTTTGAGGAGAAAGTCGAACAGCTAAGGCAAACGCTTGGTGGACAATTTTCGGAGGCCCGCTTGCTGGAGAGGCAAATCACCGAGAACCTTCTGCGAGTTTCGGAATGACCATGGCGGTGTTGGCCGAGCTCCTAGAGTTCACCCGTGACGGCGAGTGGGGTAGCGGAGAAGCCGATGAAGGCCTTGTTAAGGTGGGCATCATTCGGGGGACCGACTTTTCCAGCGTGAGGTATGGGGACCTGTCTGGAATTCCCACCCGTTATGTCCGGGCAAGCGTTGTCGAGAAAAAGCAACTTAAGCCGAGGGACATTCTGATTGAAACTGCAGGTGGAACGAAGGACCAGCCCACTGGTCGCTCCGTCTACTTAAGAGATGAGCTCTTCGAGCGCGCCGACAAACCGCTGCTCTGCGCAAGTTTCGCGCGCTTCTTGCGGGTGCGGGAAGGTGCTGCCGATCCTCGCTATATCTTCTGGAAGCTTCAGGACGAGTATATCCGCGAGGCACTGCTTCCGTTTCATGTCCAGCACACCGGCGTTGCGCGCTTCCAATACACGCAATTTGCTGCGAACCATCGGCTGGACCTGCCTGCCGAGCTGGAAGATCAAGCAGCCATTGCCTCCACCCTCTCCACCCTCGACGACAAGATCGAGTTGAACCGGCGAATGAATGAGACGCTGGAGGCATTGGCGCAGGCGATTTTCAAGGATTGGTTCGTCACCTTCGGCCCCACCCGTCGCAAAATGGAAGGCGCAACCGACCCCGTCGCCATCCTCGGCGACCTGATCCCCGACCCCACCAAAGCCGCCCCCCTCGCCTTCCTTTTCCCCGACAGCTTCGGTCAGGATGGCCTGCCTGAGGCGTGGGAGAAGCGCGAGATAGGGCAAGATTTCCATGTCACAATGGGTCAGTCGCCGCCCGGTGATACCTACAACGAAGCGGGCAACGGCCTACCATTCTATCAGGGGCGACGAGACTTCGGCTGGCGCTTTCCAACAAGGCGGGTCTATTGCTCCGCCCCCACGAGAGTTTCGCCTGCGGACTGGACCTTGGTAAGCGTTCGCGCACCCGTGGGTGACATCAACAGGGCATGGGAGGAATGCTGCATTGGCCGTGGCGTCGGCGCATTCATGCACCGAGAGAAGCTCGCATCGTTCACCTACTATGCGGGACTGCACCTCCGAGAGGAACTTGCTTCCTATGATAAGGACGGGACGGTGTTCGGTTCGATCAACCAGAACCAGTTCAAGGCTCTGAAAATATGCGGCGCGGACCAAACAGCCGCTGCCGCATTCGATGACTTCGTTTTACCGATTGACGACCTTATCAGAACGAAAACTGACGAAAGCCGCACCCTCGCCGAAACCCGCGACTACCTCTTGCCCAAGCTGATGTCTGGCGCGGTGCGGGTGCGGAATGCCGATGCCTTGGCGGAATGATCCATGGAGTATTTCCGTCAACGGTATCACGAGTTCCTCAACGAAAACGGTCCGGTCGAGATCGCGGGGTTCACATGGGAAAACACCGAGGTTTTCCGAAAGATGGCCCCGCATGACTACGAGGCCACGTTTACGGGCTTTGTGCAGGATCAGATACAGGCAGCCAAGGAACGCGCGCGGGAGTTTTTGGAAGAGACTGACTGCTTGCCGCGTTTTCGAACAATGCACAGTCGCTTTCGCAATGGTAATGTTCTGCCTTTCGTGGGAGCGGGAATGTCAATCGCCAGCGGCTATCGGCCATGGGGCGCATTCCTTTTGTCACTCCTCGCCAGCGCCCCGCAGATCAAGACCGAAGTCGAGGCGATGCTTGGCCGCGGGGAATATGAAGAGGCGGCACAGCTTGTGCACGACACTTTGCAACCGCATGTGCTGGCCGAAGAGATCGCCAACCAGCTTGGCCGCCACCGCCCCAATACCGCTGGCCCCGTTTGCCTGCTGCCCCGCCTTTTCGAGAACGAGGTGCTGACAACCAACTTCGACTATGTGCTGACCCACATTTACCACAGGGCGGATATACCCTTTTCGAACGAGTTCTGCGGGGTGCGGTTGCGCGAGGCCCGCAATCGCATGGGTAACGATCCACACTGCCTGTTGCGCCTGCACGGCGAAGCCGACGCGCTTGAAGGTCGGGTGCTGACGCGCGCAGAGTACGACGCGGCCTACAGCGGCGGGATTACCCTGACCAATATCCTCGGCGCGCTGATCGGCCCACGCAGCCTTTTATTCATGGGATCAAGCCTGCAATCGGACCGCACCTACGCCGCCCTACGCGACATCCGCGCCCACAATGGCGAGGGTGCAGTTCGTCACTATGCGTTCCTTCCCCTGCCAGCAGAGAACGAACGAAGCGCCCGCCGCACTTTCTTGGCCGAAGCCGAAATTCATCCGATATATTATCCAGCGGACGATCACGACCAATATATTGAGGACCTTCTGATCACCCTGATGGAGGGCGGGTTGGATGAGTGACGTGCCGCGGCTAAAGCCAATCGTGCGAGTCTATTGGTCCCCAATCTCCTTAAGGAGAGAGGTGTAATGTCACTTCGCGCCTCAGGATCAGGGCGGCTGCCCCGCAGTTGGACTGGACGCGCCAAGCAAGTCGCCAACAAAGTTGTTAGTCGCTTGCCCGAGCGGTTTCGGCTGCAGATTTCATATAAGGAACGCCACGGACCAGCGCCTGCCTACCAGCAGAATCTGGAACGGTTTTGGTCGAACTATATGCAGCAGACAAACCTTGTTCCCGCTCTCGGCATCCTAGTTGTTTGCACTATTGCAATGCTTGCGACGTTGGGCCCATTGGGCATCGAGCAGCCGCTACAGAACTTGTGGGTTGAGTTTGGCGGGCTCACATTCGATGTGTTCTTTATTTTGGTGCTGTTCTCGCTGTTCGAGCACCGCCGCCAGAACCGGCAAGACATCGAGAGGCAGAAGGAGATCATAGGGGACTACAAATCCTGGGACAGCGAAGAAGCCCGATTTCGCATCGCTGGCGCCCTTCGGCGGCTAAGCAAGCATGGCGTTCACGCCATTGACTTTTCCGGCGCCAGATTGAGCGATTTTAGTTTCTCAAAGGCGGGAATTGAGAGCCTTCGCGGAGCGAACTTCTTCGATGGTGTCTGGGGTGAGTTTTTCAAGGACAGCCAAGTCAAGCTCCAGCGCGTAGACTTTTCCTACCTCAATTGCCGAGATGTCGTATTTTCCCCTTTCGACCCCCTTTCGGGGCTAGGCGGAGAACGCTTCCGACACACCCATTTGACCGACTGCACGTTCATTCAATCCAACCTTCAGGGCGCTTCCTTCAATGGTGCAGCCTTGAAATGGACCGAAGCGCCGCCGGAGGATTTGCATGAGGTCCATTACGATGAAAATGGCCAGTATGAGGGCAGCTCCCAGATCGCCTACGGTCCATTTGATCAAGCAGACCTAACCGGGACATCTTTCGCATCCGTCGTCTTTGAGAATGCGGACTTCCGAAATGCGGAGGGCATTCTTGCGGCTGACTTTACCGGAGCTAAGGGGCTTGAGGACGCACAGTTTGATACAGAGGAAATTAGAAAAAAAGTTATAGAGATGTCTCGCGCCAGTTCACTGAAGATCGAAGAAGGCGGGGTGAAATAGTATGAGAATCATTTCTGGTTTTGGGCTCTCCTTAGATGATTAACGTGTGGTGCGTCCGTGCCGAGTTTGGAAAGTATGCCCAGGCTTTTGTTCAAGGAGGCTACGCTGCAATCGGCTGGATCGGTGAGCGGAGCCTCGCGGACTGCAAGAGCCGGGATGACATTCACTCCCTATATAGAAAGTATCATCCTAACGACACGAGCAATATCGTTATCGGCCAACAGGTTGGCCAAATCTCACGTTTCTTGCTTGAAGTAGCACCGGGCGACATCGTGATCACACCGGACAGCAATACAGAGCTTTTACGTTACGGTGTTGTGGAGCCAGGCTACGAGTATAAGCCGAGCGATCCCGACTGCCCTTATATGCACCGGCGTAGAATCAAATGGCATGCAGAGCCGCTTTTGCGATCGGAACTCTCTGTGCCACTGCAAAACACGATGCGGTCTTCTCTCACAGTGTTTGCCGTGTCGCAGGTTGAGGAAGTACTGAGACTCGCCGGGCGAGAAACGGAGATCCCACAAACCAAGGCTAAGCCTTACGACCCGACCAAGGCGGTGTTGGAGCAGGTGCTAGAACTTGACGACAAGGAGTTTGAAATTCTTGTTGGCCACCTTCTCACCGCCCTCGGCTTTGAGGGATCAGAGGTCGTGGGAAAGACCGGTGACGGCGGGGTCGATGCGACAGGAGAGTTGAACGTTTCAAATCTGGCCAAGGTTAAGGTTTTTGTGCAGGCCAAGCGCTACAAATTAGGGAAACGTATCTCTGCTAATACCGTAAAAGCCTTGCGTGCATCCATTCCCCAGAACGGCCAAGGCGCATTCATCACAACGGCGGATTTTCAGCGGCAGGCGTTCGATGTGGCGCTAGAGACCGGATTTCCCCGAATTGGGTTGATAAACGGTGAGCAGTTGGTTGATCTCCTGGTGGAGCATTGGGACGATATTCCAATCGAATTCAGAGACCGCCTGTCTTTGAAGCGAGGCTTGGTTTTGTCATGACGGGCTTCTCAGAAGACACCGTCGAACTGGCCGGCATCGAGACGCTCAAGTCCCTTGGCTGGCTATATCTACATGGCAGCTTGATCGCACCGGACGGCGCATCGCCGCAGCGTCCGTCCTATGCCGACGCGTTTCTCGTGAAGCGACTGGAAGCTTGGGTGGAGCAGATCAATCCGCACATTCCCGAAGAGGTACGGGCAGAAGCGATCCGGCAGGTTCTGGTGAGTCAGACTCTGGACGCAATCGAGGAAAACCGGCGTATTCATTCGCTGATCACCGAGGGGGTGACGGTCGAATACAGGGCTGGCGACCGGATTGTCGGCGAAAAGGTCTGGTTGATTGACTTCGAAAATGTGGATGCCAACGATTGGCTGGTCGTCAACCAGTTCACACTGATCGAGGGGCGCAAGAACCGTCGTCCGGACCTTATCCTATTCGTCAACGGCCTGCCTTTGGCGGTTCTCGAACTAAAAAACCCGGGTAACGAGAATGCGACCCTTAGTGCCGCGTTCAATCAGATCGAAACCTACAAAAGAGACATCCCGTCGCTGTTTCGCCCCAATGCCGTTCTTGCGACCTCGGACGGCATCAAGGCGCGTATCGGTTCACTGACCGCATCCGAAGAGCGTTACATGCCGTGGCGCACGGTGGACGGCAACGACTATGCGCCGCCCGGCACCCCGGAACTTGACACGCTGCTGCAGGGAGTTTTCGAGCGCAGTCGGTTCCTGAAACTCATCCGAGATTTCACAGTCTTTGGAGATCGCGGCGACGGCCCGTTCAAGATCATCGCGGGCTACCACCAGTTCCACGGTGCACAGAAGGCAGTAAAGGAAGCGATTGACGCCTCACGCCCGGACGGAGACCGCAAGATCGGCGTGATCTGGCACACCCAGGGCTCCGGCAAAAGCTTCCTCATGGCGTTCTTCGCTGGTCTTGCTGTTCGTTCTGTCGAGCTGCAAAACCCCACACTGGTCATCCTGACGGATCGGAATGATCTCGACGATCAGCTCTTCGGGACGTTCAGCCTGTGCCGTGACCTGATCCGTCAGAAGCCGGAGCAGGCCGAGAACCGCGACGACCTGAAGCGGCTTTTGGAACGATCGGCCGGCGGGGTGATCTTCACAACCGTACAGAAATTCCTCCCAGCAGGTTCAGAAGAAAGCTTCCCGCTCCTGACTGATCGGCGGAATGTGATCGTGATTGCCGACGAAGCCCATCGCACCCAATACGGCCTGGACGCGAAACTCGACTCGAAGTCGGGTATCCGCCGCTATGGCTACGCCCACTACATCCGCCAAGCCCTGCCGAACGCGTCCTTCATCGGATTTACGGGCACACCTGTTGAAGGCGCGGATCGCAACACGCCCGCGATATTCGGCGACTACATCGATATCTATGACATCTCCCGTGCCGTCGAAGATGGGGCTACCGTCCCGATCTATTACGAGAGCCGCTTGGCACGCATCGAACTGGACGAAGACGAGAAACCCAAGATCGATGCCGAAGTGGAAGCGCTGGTTGAAGATGACAACCTGACGGAAGCCGAAAAATTCAAAGCCAAGTGGGCGACGGTCGAAGCCCTCGTGGGCGCAAGAAAACGGCTCAGCCTTGTAGCAGCTGATCTTGTCCAGCACTTCGAAGCCCGGCTGAAGGCTTTGGACGGCAAAGCCATGGCCGTTTGCATGAGCCGTCGCATTTGCGTCGAACTATACGATGAAATCATCAAGCTGAGACCAGAGTGGCATTCCGAAGATGACGCCGCTGGTGCTGTAAAAATCGTCATGACGGGCGCCGCATCGGACCCCTTGAATTGGCAGCAGCACATTGGCAACAAACGTCGGCGCGACCTGATTGCCAAGCGCGCCCGCGATCCCAACGATCCGCTCAAGTTGGTGATCGTCCGCGACATGTGGCTGACGGGCTTTGACGCGCCATCCATGAACACGATGTACGTCGACAAGCCGATGCGGGGTCACGGTCTGATGCAGGCCATTGCCCGCGTCAACCGGGTGTTTCGCGACAAGCCGGGCGGACTTATCGTCGACTACATTGGCATTCTTCAGAACCTGAAGAATGCACTCAAGGACTATAGCCCGAACGACCAAAGCAAGACTGGCATCCCAGAGGGCGAAGCTGAAGCCGTAATGCAAGAGGCCTTCCAGCGGGTAAGAGCTGTCTTTCACGGGCACGACTACCAGGCCGGCTTGACGGGAGCCCCACAGGAGCGCCTGAAATCTCTGGCAGGCGCAATTGATTGGGTGCTCAAATGGCAGGAGCAGCAAGCCGGAAAGGCAGCAACCGATGAAAGCCGAAAGCAGGCGCATCGTGCCTACCAAGATTTGGTTCTATCTCTGACCAAGGCCTACGCTCTGGCGTCCGCTAGTGACGAGGCGGCGACGATCCGCGACGAGGTCGGCTTCTTCCAAACCGTCCGGGCGGCAATAGCGAAGTCAACCGCTACAGGAGCAATCTCGCAAACAGACCGCACATTCGCAGTTCAGCAGCTTATCGACAGAGCGGTTGCCTCAACAGAAATTATCGATGTGCTCCATGCAGCCGGGATCGAAAGTCCTGATATCTCGATTCTATCAGATGAATTTCTCGCTGAGCTACAGGGCATGAAGCAAGAGAACCTTGCCCTAGAAGCATTGCGAAAGCTGCTGAACGGCGAAATTCGCAGCCGACTCCAAACAAACGTTGTTGAAAGCCGCACCTTTTCCAAACGATTGGAAGAAGCGGTCGCACGGTACCATTCCAACGCTATTTCAGCTGTGGAGATGATCAACGAGCTAATCGCCCTCGCCAAGGACCTGCAAGCAGCAAGAAATCGCGGCGAAGATCAAGGGTTGTCGGGCGAGGAAATCGCCTTCTACGACGCACTGGCACAGAATGAGAGTGCCATTGAAGTGCTTGGAAACGACACGCTTCGCCTGATTGCCCATGAGCTCCTTGAGCAGCTGAGACAAAACGCAACGGTCGATTGGCATAAGAGGGAAAGCGCGCGCGCCAGAATGCGGGTGCTCGTCAAGCGCATCCTAAAGAAGTACGGCTACCCACCCGATCTCGCAGAGGACGCCGTGAAGCTTGTCCTGGAGCAGGCAGAGGCGCTTCTACGGCAGTTTGGCTGACCAGTGGTGCGGTTGACCACGGCAGGGCACCAAGTTTGCGGCACCATGGTGTTCTACAGCAGCTCGCGGGCACATGCGTGGTTGAGCCAGCAAGTGATTTGCAAAGACTTCGCGGCACCCAAATGGAACCCCGGCCCGACCACACAATGAGCTGCCAGCAGAGAAACCTGCCTAACCACCTGTAATATTTAGGAAAATTTGGTAGCGGAGGAGGGATTTGAACCCCCGACACGCGGATTATGATTCCGCTGCTCTAACCAACTGAGCTACTCCGCCCCAAAGGGCGCTGCGCCTTAGATTGCGGCGCGCGGGGCTGTATTAGGGGTGGGAAGGGGGATCTGTCAAGCGGGGAAGCGCAAGCTGGTGCTGGGTGTGGGCAGGGCTGGTGGTCAGGCAAGTTTTGGGGTGAAGCAGCGCGCGTGGCATGGCACAATCAGGCCTGACCATGTCCTGCCGGAGCCCGCTTTTCCCGTGGCTGATGCTATCGACACTTATATATTGAACCAGTGGCATGTGTTGGCCGCGCTCGAGGAAACCGTGTCTGGCCTGGTGCACCGCACCACGCTGCTCGACCGGCCCATCGGCTATTCCCGCGCTGCGGACGGGGCCCCCATGGCCTGGCTGGCCGGCACCGAGCCGGCAGGGGCGTCCATCCCCGTCGAGCGGTTGGGCGCGGTTTTGCCCACCATCGCCGCTTACGGCTACCTTTGGACGTGCCTGGGTACGCCCCAAGGCGCCCTCTTTCCCGTGCCTGAATATGCCGAGCCCGACCGCAAGAACCTGTCGGCCGGCTCCATCGGGGTCAACGTGTCGGCCCCGCGCGTGGTGGAAAACTTCCTCGACATGGGGCATTTCCCCTATGTGCACACCGACATTTTAGGCGCCGAACCGCACACCGAGGTCAAGGAATACGACGTCGAGGTCACCGAGGGTGGCGACGAGATCCTGGCCACGCGCTGCCGCTTCTACCAGCCCAAGGCGGCCTTGAGCGCCACCCATGCGCTGGAGGTGGAGTATATCTACCGCGTGCCTCATCCTTATTGTTCGGTGCTTTACAAATCCTGTCCTGCCGATACCAGCCGCATGGATGTGATCGCGGTGTTCGTCCAGCCCATGGGCCATGAGCGCGTGCGCGCGCATCTGATGATCTCGATGATCGACGAGGAGGCGACCATCACCACGCTGCGTCGCTTCCAGCAGACCATTTTTGGCCAGGACAAGCCGATCCTGGAAAATCAATATCCCAAGCGCCTGCCGCTCGATCCGCGCGCCGAAACGCCCATCCGCGCCGACAAGTCGGCCATCGTCTATCGCCGCTGGCTCAGCCAGAAGGGCATCACTTATGGTGTCATTCCGCATGCCGTCTGAACTTTCGCGCGAAAGCGCTGCGCGTCTCTGGCACCCCATCGCCTCGGCTGCCGACCTGCCCCCCCGTCACGTCTATCACGGCCAACTCCTGGGGCGCGAACTGGCGGTGTGGCGGGCGGACGATGGCCACGTCAATGTGTGGGAAAACCGCTGCCTGCATCGCGGCGTGCGGCTTTCGATCGGCATCAATGACGGCGCCGAGCTCAAATGCCAGTATCACGGCTGGCGCTATGCCAACCGCTCGGCGGGCTGCACTTATATTCCTGCCCATCCGGCCGATGCCCCCGCCCGCACCATCACCAATCGCACCTTTCCGGCAGTGGAACGCTTCGGCCTGGTCTGGACCAGCGAGACGCCCGAGGCCGAGTTGCCTCAGATCGCGGGCGATGATTTTACGGCGGGTCTGGCCCTGCGCCCCGTCGTGGTCAATGCGCCCGCCGCCCTGGTTCTCGCCGGGCTGGCGAACCACGCCTTTCAGCCCAGCGCCAATCTCTTGGGGCAGGGGGCCTCCATGTCGGCCCAGGACGCGGGACCCTATGGCGTGCAACTGACGGCAAGCTCGGGCGACAACCGCACCATGGCAGTGTTCTTCGTCCAGCCCATAGAGGCCGGCGTCAGCGCCATTCGGGGCGTTCTGGAGCACGTGCCGGACGATCGGCTGGCGGTGCTGCTGCACCACAACGAGCGGCTCAAGGCGCTGCGCGACCGGCTCGAAACCGAGGCCTTGGCCCAGGCGGCGCCCGATCCCTTCGTGCCCGTCCTCGCGCGTGTCACCCCCGAATTGGCCGAAATGCCCGAGCTGGGGCGTGGCCGGGCTGCGGCGCTGCGGGTGCGGGTTAAGCGCAAATGGCCGACGGCTGAGGGCATCATGGCCATCGAGCTCATGGGGCTGGGGCGCCATCTGCCCACCTTCCAGCCCGGCGCCCATATCGACGTGCACCTGCCCAACGGGCTGATCCGGCAATATTCCATCACCAACGGTCCAGGTGAACTGACGTCTTATGTGATTGCGGTCAAGCGCGAGCCCAATTCGGCAGGTGGCTCCCAGGCGCTGCACGAGACGGTGCGTGAAGGCGACGTGCTGGCAATTTCCGAGCCGCGCAACAATTTCCCGCTGCGCCGCGATGCACTCAACACCATCTTCATTGCCGGAGGCATCGGCATTACCCCGCTTTTGTCCATGGCCCGGGCCCTGGCAAAGTCGAACCTGCCGTTCGAGCTACATTATTTCACGCAAGGGCCCGAGCACCTGGCGTTCCAGGCCGAGCTCGTCGCGTTCGCCGACCGGCTCAAGCCGCATCTGGGGCTCGATGCAGCGGGCACCATCGCCATGCTGCAAACCATTCTGGCGACGCCCGGCTTTGCCCGGCACGTCTATGTATGCGGCCCCGGTCCCATGCTCGAGGCGGCCCGGCAGGTGGCCGCCCAGGCCGGCTGGCCCGAAGAGGCCGTGCACTACGAATATTTCAAGAACACCCAGCCCATCGATCAAAGCTCGCAGTTCGAGATTGCCCTGGCGCGCTCGGCGGTCACCCTGCACGTGCCCTCGGGCAGGAGCATTATCGAGGTGCTGCGGGAAAACGGCATCGACCAGCCGACCTCCTGCGAGCAGGGTGCCTGCGGCACCTGCCTCACGGGCGTGCTCGAAGGCATTCCCGACCATCAGGACGTTTATCTCAGCCCCCGTGAAAAGGCGCGCAACGACTGCATGATGACCTGCGTATCGCGCGCCAAGACGGCTCGCCTGGTGCTGGACCTTTAAGCCATGATCAAACTTTACGACTTCGAACTCTCGGGCAATTGCTACAAGCTGCGGCTGCTGATGAGCATTCTGGGCGTGCCCTATGAGGTCGTGCCCGTCGATTTCTATCCCGGCCGCGAGCATAAGTCCGACTGGTTCTTGAAGCTCAACCCCCTGGGGCAACTGCCGGTCATCGACGATAATGGGCTGATCCTGCGCGATGCCCAGGCCATTCTCACCTATCTGGCCGCGCGTTACGATAGCTCGGGTCGCTGGTATCCGGTCGACGATCCCGCGCTTTTGGGCCAGATCGGGCAGTGGAATGCCTTTGCCGACGCCATCACCGGCACCGCCTCGGCCGCGCGCCTGGCCTCCGGCCTGTTCTACGATTTTGACCTGGAAGCCGCGCAGGCCGGAGCCCATCGCCTGTTTCGGATCCTGGACGAGCACTTGTGGTTCGGAGAAGAGCAGGGGCGCGACTGGTTGTGCGATGCCGATCATCCCACCATAGCCGATATCGCGTGCTTTCCTTATGTCCTGCTGTCGGAGGAAGGCGGCATTTCTCGCCGCGATTATCCGGCCATCCGCCGCTGGACCGACAGAGTGAAACGCATCCCGGGCTTTGTGGTGATGAGCGGCGTATTTCCCGCCGGCCCTGGCCTCTGAAATCGAACCCTTGGTTCTGGCAGCCTCGCTGAGCCCCATCCCTCGTGCAGCTTGCGCCCTATATATGGTCTTGGTAGGCAAATTTTACCTACACTGAAAGACTAGTCGGGCAATGAGCGCGTTCGAAGCACTGGTCAGCTCTGATTTGCCAGACCAATATCGCCTTAAGCTCGTCATCGATCTGTCACGTCGGTCTAGATGGCGCCGGGAGCATGCCTTGCTCTCACAGAGTTCCGAGACAATCGCAAACGGTCGTGATTTTGCCCATATGTTGCCAGATTGCATCAGGAATTGTGGCTTTATGTAATCTTCGGAAAGACTGCCCGCCACATTTGCCGCTATGGTGAGTGAATCCTTGTTCTGCCTTCATTGGGCAGGCAAGCGCCGTATGCGGGGGTTTCTTCAATGTCTGATCTGTCTGTCCTGTCGCGCGTGGCTGGCTTGAGCCGTGCTGTTTCCCACCGCCCAGTCCTTGGGGGTGTGCGGCACGTGGCCATGGTGGGCGTTTCCGCCCTGGCCTTGTCGATGGGGCTGGTCGTGGGCAGCGCTGCCGCGCCATCGCAGTCAGTGGAAAAGACGGTAGTCAACGGCGCCGGCGGCGGTGGCTATTTCGTGACCGAGACGGTGGGTGGTGGCGATGTCACCATCAATCCCAATCTTGCGGGCTCTGGGGCCGATGCCACGCTGTTCGGGCTAAAGACTTGGGATAGTGGTTCCACCATCTCCAACAAGATCTTTACCAACTACGTCACCTCGGGCGGCAATGGCAGCGGCGGCGGCGCAGGCCTGGGTGGCGTGTTCTTCATCGATTCCGGCTCCTCGCTGACGCTCGAGAACGTCGATTTCAACACAAATTCCGCCAAGGGCGGCAATGGCGGCGGCACCCCCGGCCTGTCGGCCAGCGCGGTCTCGGTGTCGCTGGCAACCAACCAGACTTCGGTCATCGGCCTGGGCGGCATGGTGGAAATGCCGGGCTTCGATCTCACGGGAACGAACGGGCTTTCCGTGGGCTCGATCACGCTTTCGACCGCCAACTCCCTGCTCAAGCCGGGCATGAAGATCACCGTGCCGGGCATAACCGGGGACACGCCGGCGGAGATCGACAGGGTCGAAGGCAAGACAGTTTACTTCAAGCAGCCTGTTACGGTCGCGCCGGCCAATTCGAACCCCTTTGCTGCCAACCCCATTGGCGATCCGCTCAGCGCCAACCAGATCCGCATCAGCAAGGATGATCTGGGCGATCCGATGAACTCGCCGGTCAAGGTAGGGAGCTACCTCATCGTCGATGGCAAGCCCACCGATGCCAAGGTGACCAATATCGACACCCAAACCGGTGTCATCACCCTCAGTAAGGAATTGACTTCGCCACCGCCTTCGAGCGGGTATGGTTTCGTCCCGGTCAGCACCATCGATGCCACGCCCATTCTGAGCGCCTCGGGCACCAGCATCACCATGCTGGAAAAGCCGGTAGGCAAGCTCGAGGCGGGCATGGTCGTCAGCGGCCAGGGAATTCCCGAGGGCACCAAGATCACCGGGATTTCTCAGGACGGCAAGACGATAACGCTGAGCCAGTCCGTCGATGCCAATGCCAAGGTCACTGGCTTTAGCGCCGCCAAGATCGCCCTGGAGGTAGAGAACTCCAAGACCATCATCAACCTGCCCTCCGCCAACACGAAACTGGCCAAGGGCATGGTGGTGACCGGTGTCGGCATTCCGGCCGGCACGGTCATCGAAGCGATCTCGGAGGACGGCAAGAAGGTCACTCTCAGTCGGCAATTGACCGGCAACGACGTGCCGACCAATCTCTCGTTCAGCGGCCTGGCGGCAGCCAGCAATTCCGGCTCGAATGCCACTGTCCACTTCGTCTATGGCTCGCTGGAAAAGCAGCCTGGCGAAAGCGATGCCGCGTTCATGGCACGCATAAAGGGGCAGGTGGTCAGTGGCGGCGGCCTGGAGGCCGGAGTCACGGTCGACGACATCCAAAAGGTGTCTGTGGGGGGCGTCGACTACTGGCGCATGACGCTGTCCGATACGGTCAATGTCGAGCAGCTTGCGGCTCTGCGCTTTACTGCCCTTGACTCCTATGGCGGGTCGATGAACGGCATGGTGTCCATCGGTTCGGGTATTGCAGGCCCGAATGGCAACGACAACGATGTCATCTATCCCCTGGTCAACGGTGGCGAGGGGGGCGATGGCTATCTGGGCGAAAACGGGCTCGACGCCGGCGAGATGACCGACCAGGCCAGCGTGCCTGGCCGCACGGGCGGTGCGGGCGGCAATGGCGGCAATGGCAGTAGCGCGCTGGGCTTCAACCCCGATCTGACCCTGGCCGTGGCGCTGGGCGCCATCAATGCCATATTGCAGCAGGGTCAGATCACGGCAGACCTGACGCCCAAGGGCGCCCCAATCCCCACGCCCGATCCGGTCAAAGCGGCCATGGATGCGGCCGAATTGGCCGAGACCTACACCCAGCTTGCCAAGGACACGGCCAGTCTGGCGGCCTGGAACCTTGCCCTGTCTCTGGGCCGCGTCGGTAAAGGCGGCGATGGCGGTGACGGTGGTGACGGCGGCAATGGCACCGACTTCTTCGGCGGCGGTGTGGCCGGTAATGGCGGCAATGGCGGCGACAGTGGCAGCAGTGAGGCGGCGGGGGGCAAAGGCGGCTCCGGCGGTGCGGGCGGCAATGGCGGGTTTGGCGCCGGCGGCGGCGGCGGCGGCGCGGGTGGCGACTCCGGCTCCGGACGGTCGGCCCCCATCGGGTCACCGGGCGTAGGCGGTGGTGCCGGCTTCGGCGGCGGCGTGGGCAGCGACGGTGACGGCCTGTTCGGCGGCGGTGGCTCTGGCTTTGGCGGCGCCGTGTTCGTGCGCTCGGGCGGCCAGCTCACCATCAAGGGCAACAGCAATTTTGCCTATAACGACGTGATGGGCGGCGACGGCGGCGACTTTGGCAAGTCCGGCCAGTCTGCCGGCAGTGATCTGTTCATGATGAAGGGGTCCACCGTCGTCCTCAATCCGGGCGCCGGCAATACCATAACCTTCAACGGCTCCATCGCTGACGATAGCGGCACCAGCTATGCCGGTGCGCAATATGGCGCGGGCAATGGCGCCAGCCTTTATGTGCAGGGGCCGGGCCTGGTGGTCTTTAACGGCACCAATACCTATTCGGGCCAGACCATCATCCAGGGCGGCACGCTCGACGCCGATGACGGCAAGGGCATCAGCACCAAGAGCAATATCAATTTCAATGGCGCCGCCGGCGCCGGTTCGATCAATGACAGCACCGCCGGCGTGCTGATGACCAATGGCACCTTCACGCGCCAGGTCGGCACCGGCAGCACCAATGTGCAATGGACCGGCAGCGGCGGTTTTGCCGCGACCGGCGGCGACCTCACCGTCAATCTGGGCGGGTCGTCCACGCCGCAGACCTTCACCTGGGGCAAGAACGGCTTTTTCACCTATGATCGCGGCGTCGACGGCGACGGCAAGAGCGTGGTGGGCAAGGAAGTTCCCGGCGCGATGCTCACGCTGGGCTCGTCCTATGGCGACTCCAATGTCTTCTGGAAGAACAACATCAATCTGAACGGCGCCGCCCGGCAGATCTTCGTCTTTGATGGCAAGGGCGAGGGGATCGACGACTGGGCCTATATCGATGGCGTGATCAGCGGCAATTCCAGCAGCAAGCTGGTGGTGGGTGATGCCACGGCCACCGCCGGCACCAGCGGCACCTTGGTGCTGCGCGGCAAGAATACCTATGAAGGCGGCACGGACGTGCAGTCCGGCCGGCTTGCCACCGAAGGCACCGACGTTCTGGCCGATAAGGGCACCATTACCGTCTGGGAGGGCGCCGAACTCTGGCTGGGTGCCAAGGACACGGTTGGCGACATCGTCAACAACGGCTCGGTGCTGCTCAACGACGACGTGCAACTGGGCGAGCTGACCAATAACGGTGACTTCGAGGCCACCAAGGGCCTCAAGATCGCCAGCGACATCGCCAATACCGGCAATTTCACCGTCAAGAACCTCGACGCCGGCAGCAACGCCATCGTCAACGGCGTGATCGGCGATATCGGCCAGCAAGTGGTACCCATCTTCAAGGTCGACGGCACTCTAACTGCCGGCGACGTCACCAATTATGGCGCGTTCGAAGTGACCGGCAATGCCGGCGTTGGCGAGATCGTCAACGGCGCTGCCGCGGCGCTGGAAGCCGAGGTGCCGCCGGGCATGGTGTTCAAGGGCACGCTCACGGCTGAGGACGTGACCAATTACGGCTATCTAGCCGTCACCGGTGCGGCAACGACTGGTGCCATCGATAATGCCGGTACCTTCATGGCCATCAACACCCTGACGGCCGAGGGCGTGGTCAACCAGAGCACTGGCCTGATGCTTCTTGGCGATGACCTGAACGCCACGACGCTGGACAATAAGGGCAAGCTTGGTTTTGCCGGCGGCGTGGTCAGCCTCGATAAGGGCTTTGCCAATAGCGGCGAGGTGCTTTTTGGCGGTGCCACTACGATCAAGGCCGAGACGATCTCGGGCAATGGCACGATTACGCTGCAAAGCGAAACCGATGTGCCGGCCGATCTCAAAATCGCGCTGCATGGCAATAAAGAAGCCGGCGCCTCGATCTATGGCGGTCTGATCTCGGGCACGGGCGGCATTACCCTTCTTCGCAATGCCGATGTCGAAGGGGCCATTGCCGATCTGACCCTGACGGCTCAGAACACCTATACCGGCGTCACGGTCATCGAGGAGGACGCCACGCTGCGCCTCAAGGATGGCGGCAGCATTGCCCAATCCTATGGCGTGCACGTCAATGGCGGTACCTTCGATATTGCCGGGGTCGACGATGGCAATGAAGAGACCCAGGACGGCGCCAACATCAAGACCTTGAGCGGTTCTGCCGAAGGCAAAGTGGCGTTGGGGGAAAACACCCTCACCATCACCGATGCCAAGACCTATGCCCTGACAGACGAGAACACTTTCGACGGCGCCTTTGCCGGCGAGATCTCGGGCAATGGCGGGCTGGTCATCGCCAGTGGCCTGCAGACGCTGAGTGGCGTGAACACCTATGAAGGTGCCACGACCATCAAGACCGGTGCCATCCTGCGCCTCAATGGCCAGGGCAGCATCTCGAACTCCTCCGTCGTGCATGTCGAGAGCAAGGCGGGCTTCGACGTCTCCGCCTATACCGGCGCTGAATTCGACACCACGGGCCCAATGGTGGAGATCGAAGCCCTCACCGGCGATGCTCTGGGCCAGGTCAACCTGGGCGACAATGGCCTGCGCATCACCGTGGCCAAGGGCAGCTTTGCGGGCGACATTTTTGGCAGCGCGTCGAGCAGCCTGATCATCGCCAATGGCGATGGGGCTGACACCGTGGCCGAAGTGCAGGTTCTCGAAGGCAGCAATGCCGGCTTCCTGGGCGCCACCATCGTGGAAGCGGGCACCAAGCTGGTCCTCAAGGGGGATGGCAGCATCAATGCGTCCTCGGGGCTTTCCCTGGACGGCACCTTCGATATGGCCGAGGCCAATGGCAACCGCAGCCTGGCTGGCCTGGTGGGCGGGGAAACCGGTGCCATCGATCTTGGGGCCAATCGGCTCTTCCTCGACGGCGCGTCTTTGGAGGCCGACCAAGCCGCGCGGTTCGATGGCACCATTACGGGCGCAGGCGGTGTCACGCTCAGCTCGGGCCAGCAGATCTTTGGCGGCGACAGCGACTATGAGGGTGCGACCTATCTTGCCGCAGGCAGCCATCTGTCGCTGGCGGGCGCGGGCGATATCGGCCAGTCCAGCCTGGTGGCGCTGAGCTTTGAAAGCCTGTTCGACGTCTCCAACATCACCGGCACTACCAGCAGCATCCGCTCGCTGTCGGCGGTGGCCACCGAAGGCAAGGTCGGCGCCACCGTGGCGCTCGGCGGCAAGTCGCTGGCCATCACCGATGGCGGCGATCTGGTCGATGGCCTGCCCAGCAATTGGTTCAAGGGCCAGATCACCTCGAACGGCACGGGCAGCGTCGTCGTTTCGGGCAATCAGGGCTTTGTGGACACCACCATCGGCACCGATCTGGTAGTCGAAAATGGCGGCATGGTCGCAGCCAGCGGCGGCACCATCACGGCTACCGACCGGGCTGTCCTGTCGGTCATCGATGGCGGCACCATCCTGCTCGAAGGCACCACGGCCACCAGCGTCGGGGTCGACAAAAACACGCCGTCCACGGCGGAAGCGATCTATGCCGGCTTCACCGAGGCGGACCGGATCGCCAACATCACCATCGGGCAGGGCGCCTATGTGGGTAGCGGCAGCGGCAAGCTGCTGCTGGTCGAGCGTGAAGGCGGCGGCAAGAACGGCATCGTCAATCTCGTCATCGACAATGGCGGCCTAGGCACCGACAAGACCATCGTCGGCGACGTGCTGGACAATCCCGACAGTATCGAGGGCATGATCGGCGATATCGACGCGGGCACCTATGTCACCGTCGCCAATGGTTCGGCCTGGTCGGGCCAGGCCAATGCCGCCAGCTTCACCATTGCCAAAGGCGCCAGCGTCTTCTTTGAGGATGGCTCCAAGATCAACGGCAGGCTGGCCATGGAGGAGGGCGCTGTCCTCAATGGCAACACCACCCAGGGGCCGCTGCAGGTCATTGGCGATGGTGTGTTCGCCGACGGCACCATTCACGGCAACCTGTTCTTCAAGGGCGATTTCTCGCTCGGCGGCTTCCTCACTCCGGGCAACTCGCCTGGCTATGTCAGCGCCACCGGCAATTTCACCGTTACGGGCGATACCGAACTCGATCCGGGCGCAATCGGCGCCGGCGATCTCTCGGGCGGCCGTACCATGCTGGAAGTGGCGTTCGGCAACTCTACCCACGCGGCGGGCGTCACCTACGACCAGATCAATATCGGCGGCAACATGACCGGCAATGTCTTGCCGGTGCAACTGGTCGGGTTGAGCGCGGACGGGCTCGGCGCCGCCGATCGCTCCGATACCTTGGGAGACATCGAGAACATCGGCCTCCTCCGTATCGGTGGTACGGTCGCCAATGGCAGTGGCGTGACCCAGCTCAATCGCCTGACCCAGAACGGCCGTGAGATTCGAATCACCTCCAACGAAGTGGCCTCGGACAACCGCGTGGCGGCAATGGATGCCCCGGTCATCGGGACGTCCGGCATGCTGGAGACCGAGTTCTTCGACTCCGGTGAGGATCCCGCGAACGGCATGATCGTCTACGGCCTGGAAGCCTTCGTGCAGGACGAAACCTACGCGCTCGCCAGCCTCACCGGCTCGCTGCACAATGCTGGAACCGTCATGCTGGGGGCATTCGGGGATCGCGTGAACGCCCAGCGCAAGGACGGCGCCTGGATCCGGGTGGGCGGCGCCTATTCGGAAATCGACGACACCATCGACACCAAGCAGACCATGGGCTTCACCCAGGCTGGTATTGACCTGATCAGCACCGACATGTTCCGCGTCGGCGTGCTGGGCGCCTATGGCAATGCCACGGGTGAGGTCACGACCGATCTCGGCTTGGCCGGGCTCGATGGCACCATCTGGTCGGGCGGCATGCAAGCCACCGTCATGGCCGGCGGCTTTTATCTCGATGCCACCGCCCAATATGGCGGCAGCGACTGGACCATTCGCCCGGTCGAGGCCAGCGGCACCACCACGATCAACGGCATGACCACATTGGCAGCCGTCGAGGCGGGCGTTTCCATCGGCACCTCGGCTGCCAGTGTCACGCCCTGGGCACAGATGGTCTATCAAACCACCCAGTACAGCGATTTGCAGAGCGATTGGGTCGACGGTGTCGACTTCGTGGGCAGCGAGTCGATGCTGGTGCGCGGCGGCGTGCGTGTCGAAGGCGAATTCGGCGGCTTCGTGCCCTATGCCAATCTTGCCGTGGCCCAGGACATCTACGACGACAAGGCGGTCATCGTGGACAATTACGACGGGGTTGGCACCAGCACCGGCATGGGCGGCATGCGCGTCGAATTCGGCGGCGGCTTCTCCAGCCAGATCGGCCAGGCCATCACCATCTCCACCGATCTCTCGGGTGCGCAGGGCATCGGCGATGCCGGGCTCAGCAGCTTCCAGGGCCAGATCGGCTTGCAGGGCAAGTGGTAACGATGGCGCGTCTGCGCGCCGTCTGCGCCGGCGTCATCCTGAGCCTCGGGGCGGTGCTTGCCCCGGGTCTCGTTCAGGGCCAGGTCACGGCCCAGCCCGGGGAGACCTTCGGCGACTGGATCTATGAGTGCGCCAGCGTGGGGGACAACCAGCAAAGCTGTGCGCTTAACCAGACCCTGGTGGACCAAGCTTCGGGAAACCCGCTGCTCAAGTTCAGCCTGTCCCGCGACGCCCAAAGCGGTGCCGTGGCCTTGGTCGCCTTGGTCCCGTTGGGCATCGACTTTGCGGCCGGCGTTTCAGGCGCCGTCGATGAGGGCGCGCCGTTCCGCTATGGCTTGAGAACCTGCGTCGGCACGACCTGCGTTGCCATGGTGCAAGTCGCGCCCGAGGCGCTCGAACAACTCAAGGGTGGTTCTCGCCTGCGCATTGCTTTCACGATGTTCGGAGAAGCGCAGCAGCGCGTCTTTGCCGGCTCGCTGCGCGGGGTGACGGCCGGGGCCGCTGCAGCAGGCTTCTGAAACGGGACGGCTGCGCTTCGCAACATTGGCGAAGACGGAAATCAAAAGGGGCGAGCCTTGCGGCTCGCCCCTGTCATTTCATAGCTTCTGGTAGCGATCAGTCCGCAAAGGCGGCAAGGATCCTTACCCAGGAGCGGATCCCGTGCTGGAAACTCGAGAGATTGTACTTCTCATTGGGGCTGTGGATGGCGTCGTCCACATGGGCAAAGCCGATCAGCAGCGTGTCCATGTCCAGGCGACGCTTGAATTCGCCCACCACGGGGATCGAGCCACCCGACCCCGAAATCACCGCTGGCTTGTCCCATTCCTCTCCCAGGGCCTTGAGGGCCTTGCGCAGATAGGGGCCATCGCTGGGCACGGTAATGGCCCGGCTGCCGCCATGCTCGGTGAACTTCACCTGGCAATCGGCAGGCACGCGGGCCTGCACATGCGCCCGGAAGGCGGCGCGGATCTTGTCGGGGTCCTGGTTGGACACGAGGCGGAACGAGATCTTGGCCGTGGCCTTGGACGGGATCACCGTCTTGAAGCCATCCCCGGTATAGCCCCCGATGATGCCGTTGATCTCGCAGGTGGGTCGCGACGTGATCTGCTCGAGCACCGAGCGGCTCTGCTCGCCGGCCGGGAGTGATAGGCCGACCTGCTTGAGATAGCCGGTGCCGTCAAAGCCCAGCGACTGCCACTGCTGGGCCACTTCGGCAGGCAGTTCGGCCACATCGTCGTAAAAGCCTTCGATGGCAACGCTGCCATCCCCATTGCGCAGGCTGGCGATGATGTCGGCCAGCACCTGGTTGGGGTTGCGTGCCGCATTGCCGAACATGCCCGAATGCAGGTCCTTGCTGGCGGCGGTGATCTCCACCTCTTCGCCCACCAGCCCGCGCAGCATCGAGACGATGGATGGCGTGGTCTGGTCCCACATGTCGGTGTCGCACACGAGCGCAATGTCGGCCTTGAGCTCGTCCCTGGCTGCATCGATGAAGCCGGCCAGATGCTTGCTGCCTGATTCCTCTTCGCCTTCGAGCAGAATGGTGATCCCAACGGGCAAGGTGCGATGCACCGCCTTCCAGGCCCGGCAGGCCTCGAGGAAGGTCATCAGCTGCCCCTTGTCGTCCGAAGCGCCGCGCGCCACGATATGGGTGTCGCCATTGGGCTGCTTGAGCAGCTTGGGCTCGAACGGGTCGGTGCGCCACAGCGACACCGGATCGACCGGCTGCACGTCGTAATGGCCGTAAAACAGCACGTGCGGGCCTTCGCCCGGCGCATGCGCGATCACGATCGGGTGGCCCCCCGTGGGGCGGGCCTCCGCCTCAAAGCCCAGGCCCTTGAGTTCTTCCACCAGCCAGTCGGCGGCGCGGCTGCAGTCGGCGGCAAAGGCCGGATCGGTGGAGATCGAGGGAATGCGCAGCAGAGCTTTGAGCCGCTCGACCGATTGGTCGAGCGTGCTGTTGACCTGTGCAAGGGCAGCGTCGAGAGCGGCAGGTGCAATGGTCATCTTATGAGGATCCGGTTCCGTCCTGGCGCACGAAGGCAATGCGCAACATGTTGGTGGCGCCGGGCGTGCCCAGGGGAACGCCGGCGGTGATGGCGATGCGGTCGCCGGGGCGGGCAAAGCCTTCCCGGTGCGCAATGGTGCAGGCGCGATCCACCATGTCCTCGAGGTTGATCGCGTCCTCGGTCTGCACGCAGTGAATGCCCCAGACCACCGACAGGCGCCGAATGGTGCGCTTGTTGGGCGAGAGCGCCAGGATGGGCTTGGAGGGGCGTTCGCGCGAGGCGCGGATGCCGGTCGAGCCCGACGAGGTGTAGGTGACGATAGCCGCCAGATCGAGCGTTTCGGCCACCTGCCGGGTTGCCGCCGAGATCGCATCGGCCGCGGTGGCTTCGGGCTCGGTGGCCTGGGCGCGGATGATCGAGCGATAGTTGACGTCGTTTTCCACCGCCACGGCCACCTTGTTCATGGTGGCGACCGCCTCGATGGGATACTGCCCCGAAGCCGATTCGGCCGAGAGCATGATGGCATCGGCGCCTTCGAACACGGCGATCGAAACGTCCGAGACTTCGGCGCGGGTGGGCACCGGTGAGGAGATCATCGATTCGAGCATCTGGGTGGCCACCACCACCGGCTTGCCGTAGCGCCGCGCGATGCGGATCATGCGCTTTTGCAGGCCCGGCACGGTTTCGAGCGGCAATTCCACGCCCAGATCGCCGCGCGCCACCATGAAGGCATCGCACAGCTTGATGATCTCCTCGAGCCGCTCGACGGCCTGGGGCTTTTCGATCTTGGCCATG
>Ga0182739_1000982_pt1 | contig 31776 bp, 16 predicted proteins | sample eDN5th30CBELigBY_FD_128873 | JGI IMG/M metagenome (GOLD analysis project Ga0182739, IMG submission 128873) | Enriched backyard soil microbial communities from Emeryville, California, USA - eDNA 5th pass 30_C BE-Lig BY (version 2) (version 2) | ecosystem: Environmental > Terrestrial > Soil >... | reverse complement strand
GCCGATGCTGATGCTGATGCTGATGCTGATGCGGACGCCGATGCCGATGCCGATGCCGATGCCGATGCCGATGCAGACGCCGATGCTGATGCTGATGCTGATGCTGATGCGGACGCCGATGCCGATGCTGATGCCGATGCTGATGCCGATGCCGATGCCGATGCCGATGCCGATGCCGATGCCGATGCCGATGCCGATGCTGATGCCGATGCTGATGCAGACGCCGATGCTGATGCAGACGCCGATGCTGATGCAGACGCCGATGCCGACGCTGATGCAGATGCCGACGCTGATGCAGACGCCGACGCCGATGCTGATGCAGACGCTGATGCTGATGCCGATGCAGACGCCGATGCAGACGCCGATGCCGATGCCGATGCGGACGCCGATGCTGATGCAGACGCCGATGCTGATGCGGACGCCGATGCGGACGCCGATGCAGATGCCGACGCAGACTCCGACGCTCAGAACCTCCTCGATCCCGCCAGCGACAGCACGCTGCCCTCCACGGTCGGCGCGCTGGCGGAAACGCTTGGCATGGGAGACAGCCTCGATGGCGTAACGGAGTTGCAGAACAACCTGCTCGACGGTCTCAGCGATGCCCTGGCGCCGCTGGTCGGCGACGAGTTCACGCCGGACGATCCGAATGCCCTGGATCCGATCGATGATCTGACCACGGATCTGGTCGGGAACACCTCGGCGCTTGCGGAACCCCTGGTGGATTCCCTGCTTGGCGACGGGGCGACCGCGGCCGTGGTCGATCCACTGGCAACGCAGCTCGATTACGTCACCGACGCCGTCAGCAATCTGCTCACCGAAGGCCCCACAGGCCAGCTGTTGAACAACCTGGGACTTGGCGGCCTGTTGGGTGGCGGCGGTGAAACCGACGCCGATGCGGATTCGGATGCCGACGCGGACGCGGATGCCGATGCGGACGCCGACGCGGATTCCGATTCGGATTCGGATGGCGATTCCGACGTCGATTCCTTGCTCGACCCGGCCAGCGACGCGCTGGTGGTCGATGCCGTCGATGCCCTGGATGAAAATCTGGGCATGAATGGGGCGCTCGATGGCGTGGTGGGTCTGCAGGATGATGCCTTGGCGCAGGTCAGCGATGCGCTGTCGCCGCTCCTGGGCGAAGGTTTCGAGCAGAACGATCCCAACGGACTCGACCCCGTGGACGACCTGGTGAGCGATACCACCGGCAGCCTCGGCGATTCTCTGGCTCCCACGGTCGACGGTCTGCTTGGCGAAGGCACCACCAGCGAACTGATACAGCCGCTGAATCAGCAGGTGGATTACGTGACCGATGGTGCCGTGTCCCTGTTGACCACGGGCCCGGTGGGCGAGCTTGCCGGCAATCTTGGCCTGGGCGGCCTGCTCGCTGGACAGCCAGCGGCGCCCGCCATGACGGCCTTCAGCGTTGCCGGTGGCGAACCCGCGATGATGGCTTTCAGTGCAACCGATGCAATGACCGACTTGACAACTATGACGGAGGAAACCGCAGTGAGCGAGACAACGGGAGACACTCAGGGAATGTTGGGACGACTGGTTGCCGAAGTCGGCATTGTCAGTGGTCTGTTTGCAGAAAACGGATTGGTTGGCGCGGCCATGGCCGAGAGCGGTGCGGTGGGCACGCTCATTGCGCCTACCGGCGCGGTGGGTTCGCTGGTGGTCGAGGATGGCCCGGTGAGCCAGCTGATCGGTTCCGAGGGTGTACTTGGAACGGTATTGAATGAAGTGGTCGGCCCGCAGGGCCTGATCGCCACCTTGCTCGGCAATGACGCGGTCGATTCGCTGCTTGGCGCGGACGGCGCGATCAGCGAGCCCGTTTCGCAAGTGGTGGGCAGCCTGCCGCTCGACGCCGTGTTCAACACGGTGATGGGCGAAGGCGGCGTGGTGAACCAGGTTGGCGAAGTGCTCGACACGGTGCTGGGTGAAGACGGCGTGGTCGGCAGCGTGCTCGGCAATGATGTCGTCGGCGGCGTGCTTGGCGAAAACGGCATCGTGGGCGGCCTGCTCGGCGGCGACGTTCTTGGCGGCGGTGTGCTCGACGGCGTGCTGGGCGAAGACGGCATCGTCGGTGGCCTGCTCGGTGGCGACGTTCTCGGCGGTGATGTCCTCGGCGGCGTGCTGGGCGAAGACGGCATCGTGGGCGGCCTGCTCGGCGGCGACGTTCTGGGTGGCGACGTGCTCGACGGCGTGCTTGGCGAAGACGGTATCGTCGGCGGCCTGCTCGGTGGCGACCTTCTCGGTGGCGGTCTGCTCGACGGCGTTCTCGGTGAAGACGGTATCGTCGGCGGTCTGCTTGGCGGCGATCTGCTGGGCGGTGGATTGGTCGACGGCCTGCTGGGTGAAGATGGTCTGGTGACGGAAGTCGTGGATCTGGTGCTTGGCGAGGATGGCATCGTGACCAACCTGCTTGGCGGTGGCCTGACCGGCGGCGGCCTGCTCGATGGCGTGCTTGGCGAAGACGGCATTGTCGGTGGCCTGCTTGGCGGCGACTTACTTGACGGTGTACTTGGCGAAGATGGCCTCGTTGGCGGCCTGCTTGGCGGCAATGTACTCGACGGTGTTCTCGGCGAGGACGGTCTGGTAGGCGGCCTGCTCGGCGGTGGCCTGGCCGGTGACGGTCTGCTCGACGGCGTGCTGGGAGAAGACGGCCTCGTCGGTGGCCTGCTCGGTGGTGACGCCCTTGGCGGCGGTCTGCTCGACGGTGTCCTCGGTGAGGATGGCCTCGTCGGCGGCCTGCTCGGCGGTGGTCTTGCCGGTGACGGTCTGCTCGATGGCGTGCTGGGCGAAGACGGCATCGTCGGTGGCCTGCTCGGCGGCGACGCCCTTGGCGGTGGTCTGCTCGACGGCGTCCTAGGTGAAGATGGCATCGTCGGCGGTCTGCTTGGCGGCGGTCTTGCCGGTGACGGTCTGCTCGACGGCGTGCTGGGAGAAGACGGCCTCGTCGGTGGCCTGCTCGGTGGTGACGCCCTTGGCGGCGGTCTGCTCGACGGCGTCCTCGGTGAGGATGGCCTCGTCGGCGGCCTGCTCGGCGGTGGTCTTGCCGGTGACGGTCTGCTCGACGGTGTGCTGGGCGAAGACGGCCTCGTCGGTGGCCTGCTGGGTGGCGACGCGCTTGGCGGCGATCTGCTCGGCGGTGTTCTCGGCGAAGACGGTGTCGTGGGCGGTCTGCTCGGCGATGACGGTCTGGTCGGTGGCCTCCTTGGCGGCGGTGGTCCGGTCGGCGGATTGCTGGGCGGTCTGCTTGGCGGCGGCGGTGCCGAAGCCCCGCAGGTGGCAGCCAGCGATGCGGTGAATCTGGGCGATCTTCTGTCCCAGCACAATTCCTCCCTGATCTGACGCACCAACCAGGGTGGGCAATACCCGGAAGGCCATTCGCGCCTTCCGGGCAAGTCAAAGAGTAAGCAAGGCAAGGGAGTGGGCGGCATGCGGTGCTGGTGGCATTCGTACCTGTTGAATGGACTGGCCTCGATCATGGCGGCGATCGCTGGTACGGGGGTCGCGCATGCAGGCGAGGCCGCACCGGCCAAGGTGATGACAGTTGCACAGTTCATCGCCGAGCTGGACGCCGAAAGGCAGGGCAGCGCCGCGCCACTTCCCACTGCCGCAACGAATCCGGTATCGGCAGCGGAGCAGGATAGCAAGGGGGCAGGGCTCGCTTCCGAACAGCCTCCCGCTGCCGATCCGGACTCCACTGTTCCGGACTCCACTGTGGCGATTCCCGCCTCGCGCTTCATGCCGGGCGGCGCGGATGCCGCAGACACCGTGTTGCAACCCGCGAGCCAAGGCGAACGCATCAGCAACGAGAGCGCGGGCGGACCTTTCCGCGCGGCGGAAATCACCTCCACCATCACGGCGGGTGGGACGGACGACGCCACGCTGCTGGATCTTGGCGACGCCGTACGGCAGGCCGAAAGTTCGCATCCCGCCATCGCCCGTTCGCTAGGCAATCTATACGCCACGCTGGAGGAAATCGACGTGGCGCGTGCCGGCTACTATCCGCGCGTCAGTTCGGCGCTGGGTTCCGGGTACAGCCGTTCCAATTCCCGTCCGTGGGACAGTCTCAACATTTCCGCATCACAGATGCTCTACGACTTCGGTAAGGTATCGAGTTCCGTGGACGTGGCGGCCTCCGGCGCCGATCGCAACCGCGCTTCCGTGCTGCAGACCATGGACGACCTGGCCAGCGAAACCTCCGGCGCCTTCATCGAAGTGCAGCGTTACCAGGCCTTGCTGGACATTGCGCGCGAGCAGACGCGCGCCATCGCCGAGATCCAGGACCTGGCGGATAAGCGTTCCGCGCTGGGCGCCAGCAGCCGTTCGGATTCGTTGCAGGCGCTGTCGCGCCACGAAGCGGCGCTTGCCACCGAACTGCAACTGCAGGCGCAACTGGATATGTGGAAACGCACGCTGCAGAACTACACCGGGCGGGAAATGCGCGGCAACGTGGACGGCGGTTTTCCCGAAGACCTGGCGCAGGCCTGCCTGAATGCGGAAGAGGATTTTTCCCAGGTGCCGAGCGTGATGGTAGCCGAGGCGGAACTGGAGCAGGCCAGGGCCAAGATCGAACGGGCGCGGGCCGACTATTTCCCCACGTTCTCGCTCAGCGCCAACTACGGCAATCTGAACAATCCGGCCAACGCGGCGTTCAATCCCACGCTGGACGATCGTGAATTCAGCCTCGCACTGAGCGTGGACAGCACGCTGTTCCAGGGCGGCGCCACCCGGGCGCGGCGCCGAGCCGCGGAATATTCCGTGCAGGCGGCGCAGGCCGGACGCGAAGCGGCGCTACGCGACGTGGGCCGCAGCTTTCGCGAGGCGCGCGACCAGACCCGCAGTTTCATGGAGCGCCTGAGCTATCTCGACGCGCGCCACGACAACGTGGTGAACACGCAGGAGCTGTATCGCCAGCAATACCTGGCGCTCGGCACCCGCACGCTGCTCGACATTCTCAACACCGAACAGGAAATCCATCAGGCCCTGTTCGACAAACAGCAGACGGTACACGACCTGCGCAGAATGCAGATCGCCTGCCTGCACAGCACCAGCGGGCTGCGTGATGCCTTCGGTATCGACAGCCGTCCCGCCCGCGGCATACGGATAAGGCAATGAGTGGAGTCGACGTCATGACGCAAGCCGCAGAAACGCAGTCGCAGCTGGCATTGGAACCCTGGATCGAAGCCATATTGACGGTGGCCTCGCATTTCCGCCTGGATTGCTCGGCGGAACATATCCGCGTGAGTGCGGCCTGGTCGCGCGAGCGCCGTTTCGAGGAAGGCCTGGATACCCTGGCGCGGCAGGCGGGCCTGGCCTGGGCGCCCGGCACGATCGATGCCAACCAACTGAGCCCCTGGCGCCTGCCGGTGGTGGTGCAGTTGCAGGATGGCCAGGTGGCCGTGGTGGAATCCCAGGACAGCGAAGGGCGGATGGGCCTGGTCTACAGCGGCGACCAGGGACTGCGCAGCGCGATACCGAAGGAAGCGCTGCTGCAACAGATCAGCCGGCTGGTGATACTGCGGCCGGCGCGCAGCGTGCCCGATGCCCGCGTGGACGATTACGTCAAACCGGTCGAGCGGCACTGGCTGGCGCGCATCGTACTGCGCGACCTGCGCCCTTACGGCCATGTGTTGCTTGCGTCGCTGCTGGCCAACGTGCTGGCGCTTGCCGGTATCCTGTTCACCCGCCAGGTCTACGACCGGGTGATTCCGGCGGAATCGTTCCCCACGCTGTACGTTCTGTTCAGCGGCGTATTGCTGGCGCTGGCCTTCGAATACGTACTGCGCAACATGCGGCTGCGCATCACCGATCTCCTGGGCAAACGCGCGGACCTGCGCATTTCCGACCGCGTGTTCGGCCACGCCTTGCGCATCCGCAACGAAGACATACCGCGCTCCACCGGCACCTTCATCGCGCAGATTCGCGAGCTGGAACAGATCCGTGAACTCTTGACCTCCACCACGGTGGCAGCCGTTGCCGACCTGCCGTTCTTCTTCCTGTTCTGTTTCATCCTGTGGCATCTGGGCGGCCCGCTGGTGCTGGTGCCGATGGCGGCCGTATTGCTGTTGTTGCTGCCGGGCGTGCTGGCACAGGGCAAGTTGCGCCTGCTCGCAGGCGAGGCGCTGCGTGAATCGGCGCTGCGCAATGCCTTGTTGGTGGAAACCATCCAGGGTCTGGAAGACGTCAAGGGGCTGCAGGCCGAACAGCGCTTCCAGCAGCAGTGGAACCATTGCAACGAAGTCACGGCCGACGTGAACCTGCGGCTGCGCCGCATCGCCGGTGGCCTGGGCATCTGGACGCAGAACGTGCAGAGCGGCGTGTTTTCCGCAGTGGTGCTGTTCGGCGCGCCGCTGGTGATGCAGGCGGAACTGTCGGTGGGCGCGCTGGTGGCCGCTTCCATCCTGGCCTCGCGCATGATGGCGCCGATGGCGTCGGTGGCGAGCCTGCTCAGCCGTTGGCAGCAGGCCAAGGTGGCGATGCAGGGGCTGGATCAACTGATGGAGCGCCGCGCCGACAACGCCGACGGCGTGCGCCTGGTACACCGGCCGGTGATCGAAGGCCGCTATCGCGTGCGCCAGGCCGCGTTCCAGTACCCAGGCTGCAGCACGCTTGCGTTGCAGATTGCCGCGCTGGACATCGAACCCGGCGAGCGCATCGCCATTCTGGGGCGCAACGGCGCGGGCAAGTCCACGCTGCTGCAGGCGCTGGCCGGCATGATCGCCGCCAAGACCGGTGAACTGAGCGTGGACGGCGTGAGCCTGTCCCATCTGGACGTGGCCGACCTGCGCCGCGATGTGGGCCTGATGACGCAGCAGGCGCGGCTGTTCCACGGTTCGGTGCGCGACAACCTGCTGCTTGGCTCTCCACGCGCCACGGATGAGGAATTGATGCAGACCCTGGCATTGAGTGGTGCCGATGAATTCGTGCGCAAGCTGCCGGACGGCCTGGATCATCTGCTGCTGGAAGGTGGCGGCGGGTTGTCCGGCGGGCAGCGCCAGTCGCTGCTGCTGGCGCGCCTGATGCTGCGCCGCCCGCGCATCCTGCTGCTCGACGAACCGTCGGCGGCGCTCGACGAAGCGGCGGAACGGCAACTGATCGAACAATTGTCGGGCTGGCTGCAGGGCCGCACGCTGGTGCTGGCAACGCATCGCATGAGCATGCTGGCGCTGGCGGATCGGGTACTGGTGGTGGATAACGGGCGCATCGTCATGGACGACGCCAAAGGCAAGGTGCTGTCGCTGCTGGCGCGGCGCACCATGAAACCGGTGCGCAAGGTGGCCGAATAGGAGGCATGGTGCTCAAAGCAAGTGGTTTTGGAACGTTGATGGCGCGTTGGTTCGGCGCCCCGCAGCCGCTGGCGACGGCAGGCTATCCGCAGGCGATGCCGCAGGTACCCGTGCCGGTATTGAGCCAGGGCAGCGAATGGCGCCTGCACAATGGTGCCACCGACGAGGCGTCGCTCGTGGGTTCCACCCGCGTGGTGGTGGCCGTGGCGCTGATGCTGGTTTGCCTGTTGCTGTGGTCCTACTTTGCCACGGTCACGGAAGTGTCCACCGGCGATGGCCGCATCGTGCCGAATTCGCGCGAACAGGTGATCCAGTCGCTCGAAGGCGGCATTCTGCGCGAACTGCACGTGCGTGAGGGCGACATCGTGGAGGCGGGTCAGATACTGGCGCAGCTCGACCTGACCAAGACCGAATCCAGCGTCGAGGAAAGTGCGGCGCGCCTGCGCGCGGCGCAGGCTTCGGTGGCGCGGCTGGAAGCCGAGGTCAACGACACCGCGCTGGAATTTGCGCCGGAACTGGACGCTTATCCGGACCTGATCCGTACGCAGACTCGCCTGTACACCACCCGCCGCAGCGCGCTGGAACAATCGCTGGCCGGCATCGAACAGTCGATCCAACTGGTGAACCAGGAACTGGCGCTTACCGAATCCCTGGAAAAAGTCGGCGCCGCCAGCAGCGTGGAAGTATTGCGGCTGCGCCGGCAATTGTCGGAACTGCAGATGCAGTCACATGACACGCGCTCCGAATACCTGGTGCTGGCGCGCGAGGAGCTGGCCAAGGCCCGCGCCGAAATGGACGCCACCACCTCGGTGGTGCGCGGCCGCGCCGATGCGCTGTCGCGTCTGACGCTGCGTTCCCCGGTGCGCGGCATCGTCAAGGACATCGGCGTGACCACCCAGGGCGGCGTGATACCGCCCAACGGCCAGCTGATGGCGATCGTGCCGATGGACGACAGCCTGCTGGTGGAAGCGCGTATTTCCCCGCGCGACATCGCCTTCATCCATCCCGGTCAGGAAGCCAAGGTCAAGATCACGGCCTACGACTACACGGTGTATGGCGACATGGAAGGCAGCGTAAGGCTGATCTCCCCCGACACCATCCAGGACGAAGCCCGCCCGGACCTGTTCTATTACCGTGTGTTCGTCCAAACCCAGAACGACGCTCTGATCGACAAGGAAGGCAACCACCTCCCAATCGTGCCGGGCATGATAGCCACGGTGGACATTCGCACCGGCGAAAAGACGGTATTCGATTACCTGATGACGCCGATGACGCAGGCGCGCCGAGCATTGCGCGAACGTTGACGGAGGCTTATCAGTGTCTCTGTCGTTGTTGCTGAGCCGGATCCGACCGGCGGTGCTGGCCAATCGCACTGGTCCGGCCGCGCCGTGGCCCACCTGCACCCTGTTTTTGTCCATGTGCGACTCGCTGGAGCGGGCGCGGGTGCTGCATGTGAGCGGCAACGATTTCGAAACGCTGTGGCGCGAGCTGGCGGAGAGCGCGCAGCGGCAGGTGCAGCGCGACAAATTCGAGGTGCGGTGGCTGCGCGTGGACTGGGTGGTGGGCGTGCGCAGCACCACCTGGCGCAGCCTCAAGGCCAGCCTCAAGGCGGTCAAGCGCAACTACTTCCGTTACGGCCTGGCGCTGGATCCGGCTTTTGGCGTGGCGTTCCTGGAAGCGGAAATCAACGCCAACGCCATGCTGTACGGCGGCAACCACGTCGAGCACGCCATGCTCAACGAAAAGAATTTTCGCATCTACGCCCAGACGCGCTTCAAGGGCAGCGTGCCGGATTTCAATGACGAGCGCGAACTGTGGGTGCTGTCCACCCAGGGGGTGTTCTGCTCCCTGGACGAACCTTGCCAGCCCTTGTATCGCTCGGGCCCCGACGCAGGGCGGCGCATCATCGACCGCCTGGACATCCCCACCGTGACGCGGCTGATTGCCGACAGCAGCACGTACCTGCGCACGCAGGTCAAGGAAGACGGCCGTTTCCGCTACGGCTGGCACCCCTGCTTCGACCGGCCCATCAACACCTACAACACCTTGCGCCATGCCAGCACCGTGTACGCTATGCTGGAAGCCTGGGAAGTGACGCGCGATCCCGCGCTGGAAGAAGCCATACTGCGCGCACTGCGTTTTTTGACCACCCAGTTGATCCGCACCATGGCCTTGCCTGGCGGCGTCAACGCCGCGTTCCTGCTGGACGTGGGCAACGAAATGAAGCTTGGCGGCAACGCGGTGTGCGTGCTGGCGCTGGTCAAGTACACCGAACTGTTTGGCGACGACACCTACCGCCCCCTGCTGGAACAGCTGGGGCAGGGGATGGCCTACATGCAGAACGCGCAGACCGGCGGCTTCGTACACGTGCTCAACTACCCGGACCTGCGCGTCAAGGACGTGTTCCGCGTCATCTACTACGATGGCGAGGCTGCCTTTGCGCTGATGCGCTTGTACGGGTTGACCCGGGATCAACGCTGGCTGGACGTGGTGGAAAAAGCTTTCGACTACTTCATCGAGCGTGAGCATTGGCGCACCCACGACCACTGGCTCGGCTATTGCGTCAACGAACTGACCTTGTACCGCCCGCTGGAGCGCTACTACCAATTCGGCGTGCGCAACGTGGCCGACCATCTCAATTTCGTGAGCACGCGCATCACCACCTTCCCCACGCTGCTGGAACTGATGATGGCCTCGGAAACCCTGCTGGAGCGTTTACGCGGCGAGCCGGCACTGACGCACCTGCTGGACGGCTTCGACATGCGCAAGTTCCACCAGGCGCTCGACTTTCGCGCCCACCATCTGCTCAACGGACACTTCTGGCCCGAGCTGGCCATGTACTTCCGCAACCCCCGCCGCATCCTCGGCAGCTTCTTCATCCGCCACCATGCCTTCCGGGTACGCATTGACGACGTCGAACACTACCTGTCCGGCTTCGTCGCCTACCGCCGCTTCCTGGTGCGGCAGGCCGCCGAACAGGCGGCATCCAGCCCCAGCGCGGTGAACTCGCGCTCCTGAGTATTCTTTCCGCTTCTCTCCTTCCTGAAGCCGAACCGAACTCTCCAGTCTCGTCCTTGCATGAGGCCGAGGTCGGTCGTCAATTTTTTTCACAATCCTGCTGAGGATTTTTCTTCCCGAGTTGTTAACTGTGGAAGAAGGGCAGCAATTCATAATGATAAGAGATTCCGGGTGCGGTGCATTGCGCTGCACTCAGGGGGCTTGGGACAGGGGACTGTGAGAGATGCGGATGAAGCCCGACGGCAGGACGGTTTCCGAGCATTCGACAAAGAATGCTGTAACGAAAAGCAAAGGCTGGTTGAAAAACTTCCTGGATATTCGCCCTTTGCTGTTCCGTGTGGTGGGAAGAATCGTACGGCCCGAAGAAATCGAGGACATCGTCCAGGAAACCTTCGTCCTGTCCTATGCGGCCAGCCGGAAGAAGAAGATCGACAACCCCCGGGGATTCATGGTGCGGACGGCGAAAAACATTGCGCTCAACATTACCAAGCGTGCAGACAAGAAGGCGCATTACTCCTTCGAGAGCCTGCTCGACGATGACCTCGAAATGCACGGTGGAAGCGTTGAGGACAGGTACCAGGCAGAGGAAATGTTCATCTACTTCTGCAGGGCCGTTTCTGAATTGCCCGTCGACTGCCGCCGCGTGTTCATTCTCAAAAAAATCTACGGTTTGAGCCTGCGTGAAATCGCCGAACGATTTGGTATCAGCACCAGCATGGTGGAAAAGCACGTTGCCATGGGTATGGCGATGACAGGCAGATATATGGCTGCCCGGGGGTATTGGGATGAGTCCGAATTGGTGTCGTCTGCGGAAGAGTGCCAAACAAGGGAGGTTAGAAAGCCTTGAATAACAATGTCATCAAATTCACGGATGCTCGTGGATATCGTGAAGCGGTGCGGGATCAGGCCTGTGCCTGGCTTGTGCGAATCGATGAAGGCGCCTCCGAGGAAGACATGTCGCGATTGGTGCAGTGGCTGGAAGAGGATCCTCTGCATGTCAGCATGTTGATCAACATGGCTGCCATGTGGGACCAGGCCGAGATTCTGGCGGAATTGTCCGAGATTTTCCCACTTGAGGAAAAATCCGTATCCCTCAGGAGCAATCCTCGCACGGGAACCTCATGGGCGTTCGCCGCGTTTGCCGCCATCATGCTGCTTGGTGGTGTTCTTGTTGGCTGGCGCAGCCTGGATTTGTGGGGTTACCACCTGGATGAAGACTATGAAACGGCTATTGGAGAACGGCGGCAGATCGACCTGCCCGATGGTTCCATCGTCACTCTCAATACCAACACAAAGGCTCACTTCTCATTCGACAGGCGAACGCGCACCGTGATTCTCGATCATGGTGAGGGGTTCTTTACCGTGGCGAAAGACAAGACAAGGCCGTTCCGTGTGTATGCGGGTGCTCGTGTCGTGGAGGCTGTCGGCACTGCCTTCACCGTGCAACGCAATGACGGCAAGCAACTGGAAGTACTGGTTACCGAAGGCAAGGTGAATCTTTTCGAGTTGGCTGGGGCAAAGGATGAATCGGGGCAGCCTGAGGACCACGAGCGACTGCCGTTGAAACAGGAGACCACCGCCGACAGCGTTATCCCCCTTGCGGCGGGAGAAAGACTCACGATTGCCCAGGAGGCACAGAAGATCGAACGTGAGCAACTGCAACCGGATGAGATGGAAGTAAAACTCGCCTGGCGTGTCGGCATGCTGGTATTCCAGGGCGATTCGTTGGAAACCGTACTGCGGGAAGTCAGCCGTTACACCACGGTGAAACTGGAGGCGGACGAAGGGATACGCAACATCCAGATAGAGGGCTTGTTCCGTGCCGGCGATATCGACGGGCTACTCATTGCCATGGAGAAAAATTTCAACCTGAGATCACAACGGATCGGCGAGGACCAGATTCGTTTGACTGCGGGTGTCCAGGAGGAATAGCCGATAAATCATGGTAACCAAAAGAGGGAGCCAGGAAAGGCGAGGCAGGACAAGAAGCTTCCACTTGATCGGCGGCTTCGGCAAGAAGGGAAGGGTGCTGCGCAATCACGTGGCGGCAGGCTGTTTCGTGGTGATGTCGTGTTTGGCTTTTGCTCAGGACGAGAGAACGTTTCGCTTCGATATCCCACAGCAATCGGTACAGAAGGCGTTGTTGGAATTGGCGCAGCAAGCACAGCTTCCGATCCTGTTGCCACTGAATGCCTTCAGTAACCTGAAAGCCAATGAACTGAAAGGTGAGTATTCAGTGGGTCAGGCCCTGATGCTTCTGCTCGAGGGCACCTATGTAAGAGCGGAATTCGACCAATCAGGGCAACTGATCGTTAAAAAAATGGCAGATACAACCAATAGCAACAATGACTCGAAAGGGGAAGAAGGAATGCCTGAAAAAAGAATGAGAAGGAACATCCTGGCCGCCGCCATTGCCGGCATATTCTCTGGCGGCTCGGGAGTCGCGCTTTCCCAGGATGTTACACCTGGCCAACCGCTTGAGGAGATCACCGTCACCGGTAGCCGCATCACGCAGACCAGCGGTTTTTCCACACCCGTTCCGGTCACCACGCTGTCGACGACGGACCTGCGCGATATGGAACCCGGCAACACCATTTCCCAGCAGCTCGATGCCCTGCCTCAGTTTTTCAATACCCGCACGCTGCAGAATGCCGGTCCGGGCGGCGGCAGTTCCATCGTCGGTAGCCCGACGGCCGCGCTGAACCTGCGCAACCTGGGAGGAAACAGAACCCTGGTGCTGCTCAACGGCTCGAGAGTCGTGCCGACGGACAAGCTGGGCGCGGTGAACGTCGACCTGTTCCCCACCGCATTGATGCGTTCGGTGGATGTGGTCACCGGGGGCGCGTCCGCAGCCTATGGCGCGGATGCCGTGGGGGGCGTGGTGAACTTCGTTCTCGATCGAGAATTCGAAGGTTTGCGGGTCAATGCCTCGTACGGCCAGCATGAAGGCGGCGTGGGCAAGAGCAACCAGCTTGATATAGCGGGTGGGGCCAGCTTGCTGGATGGCCGCTTGCATATCATTGCTTCCGGGCAATCCCAGGAAGTGGACGAAGTGCCGGCCAACTGGCACCGCCTGGACAATTACCAGTTCTGGGGACATATCAGGAATCCTGACTGGTACGCGGGAGCGCCTGCCGGTATCCCGTTGCGGGTGACGCGCCCCTGGGTGATGTCTTCGACGACGTCGCCCACCGGTTTGATCATTGCCCCTGGTACCAGCCTGAACAACATGCGCTTCACGGCGGATGGTATGGGCATCACGCCTTTCGTTCCTGGCGAAGGCTTCTGCCAGGGCGGTGCCGGTTGCCAAAGCTCCATGGCCGGAGGACCCGAAGCGGAACTGCGCAAGGAGGGCTTCAACCGCGTCGTCGGACCCAATGGCGCCGGCGCGGTGTCCCGTTCGAGCTTCGTGGGGATGAAGTTCGACCTGACCGATCGGCTTGCCATGCGCTGGGAAGGCATGGTGGGCCGCACCGAGTCGATCAGGGACAAGAACATGCGTTTCTATCCGATCCTGAACTCCGGATGGACGCCGATCATATTCCGGGAAAACGCGTACCTGCCCGACGAGGTTAGGCAGGTCATGCTCGACAGCAACCTCGAATCCATCCAGGTGAGGAAGCAGGGCTCCCTGACTCCCTGGCACGACATCGGCTCCGATGAGCGCAGCCGCGATGTATTCACCACCTGGAACTGGAATGCGGGCATCGACTACAGGATTCCAGGTGTTGAATGGGACTTGCAGGCGAACTGGCAAACCGGCAAGTCGAAGCGTAATTCCCAGATGGACAACATGCTGCGCCTGGACCGTCTGTTTCTGGCTTCCGATGCCGTCGTCGATCCCGCCAGCGGCAACATCGTCTGCCGCGTCAAACTGTTCAATCCCACGCCGGAGCAATTGCAGGCGGCTGTGGCTGGAATCGACTCGGTGCGTCCCATCAATCCCTATGTGCCGGCCGGTACGCCCGGCAATACCCAGCCGTTGCGTTCGCCCGTCGGCCTGGACAACACGATTGAGGATTGTGTTCCTATCAATATCTTCGGCAGCGGCAACATGACGCAGGAGGCGCTGGACTACATAGGCACGTGGAAGGGCAGCAGGGGGCATGTGGATCAGGATTTCGCCGAAGTGCTGATGAGCGGCGAACTGTACGAAGGGTGGGGCGCGGGCGCCGTCAGCTTCGCGTTGGGAGCCACCTGGAGGGATCAGGGTTTTATCGAAGGTGCCGTGCCTGCCGATCTCGACATAGAAGGACCGGCCAGGAATGCCCCGGAAATCGGTATTCGCAGCATGCCACCCTCCGTCCACAACGGCAGCGCCAGCCTGCATGCCCAATCCCACATCCCCTACGTTGGCGGCAAGATGGATGTATGGGAATGGTTCAGCGAATTGAACGTTCCGATATTCCAAACGCAGGCCTTGTTCGGGCAAACCCAGCACTTGAACGCGAACCTTGCCTATCGTGGTTCCACCTATGAACGCAGCGGAAAAATCGACAGTTGGAAAGTCGGTTTGGATTTCCAGCTAGTGGATGATGTGAGGCTGCGCCTGACCCGCTCGCATGACGTGCGCGAACCGACCTTTTTCGAACTGTTCGACGCCCTGGCCAACGTCGGCTCCGTCAGCGATCCGCGTTTCGGCGGCGAGCAATACAACTTCTCCCAGATCCAGGGCGGTAACCCGAATCTCAACCCGGAGGAAGCCAACACCACGGTTGCCGGTATTGTGTGGCAGCCGACGTCTTCCTCCTGGCTCGGTGGCTTGCAGGTTTCACTGGATTGGTATCAGGTAAAAATCGAGGATTCGGTGGCGCTGCTTGGTGTCCAGCCCATCGTGGACGAATGTGAGAGGGGCGTGCAGTCGCTTTGCGCCCAGATCGAGCGCGACCCCGGCACGGGGAAAATCACCAGACTGTACAACACCTATCTCAACGTGGACCAGGCGTCCACCGAAGGGGTGGATGTGGAAGTCGCTTATCGGATCGAGCCTGATTTCGTCGCCGATCAGCGGGAGAGCCTGACCTTCCGCTGGTTGTCCGGCTACGTGAAGGAGCGGAGCAATACCCCGTTTGGCGGCAACCCCATCGATACTGCCGGCTCGCTGGGCAATCCCGATCTCACCTCTGTGATGACGACCACCTATGGCCTCGGCCCCTGGAGCGTTCAGTTGCAAGGCCGCTTCATCGACTCCGTGCTGCGGAATGCGCAGTGGGTTGAAGGCGTGGACGTTGACGACAACACGGTCAGTTCGATGACCTGGTGGAACATGCGGTTCGGTTACAGCGGCGAGTTCAACAACGGCTCCGCCTACAGCATCAACCTGAACATCCAGAATATCTTCGATCGGGAACCTCCCATCATTGCCAGTTTTTCCGATTTCGGTGGCGGTGGTCAGTCGGTCAATCCCAACTACGATATTTTCGGACGGCGCTACAACCTCAACGTCAGCTATTCCTTCTAGAAAATATGAAAAGCCTATCGCGCAGGACCGTATTGAAAGGACTTGGCCGCACCAGCCTGGCAGCGTTGCTGCCGGGCGGTGTTGGCGTGTTCGCGCAGCAGGCAACCCTGGATGTGACACAGCTGAACCAGACGATGTTCGTGGTTCACGGCCCGGATGCGAACGTATTCGTGATCGATACCGGCGAGGGCCCGATTCTGGTGGATGGCGGGGCGGCCGCGTGGTCGCCTGACCTGCTGGCGCTGGTGACGGAACGTACGCAAGGGAAACCCGTTCGAGCGCTGATCAATACGCATTGGCATCCGGAGCAGACGGGTTCGAATCTCGAGCTGGGGGAGCAAGGCGTGGAGATTATCGCCCATGACAACACACGGCTCTGGCTGAGCACGGAGGTCGAGCAGCGTTGGTCGGGCCTGAACTTCGCGCCACTGCCGCAGGTGGCGCGGCCGGGTTCGACGATCTATGACAGCAGCGAGCGCTTGATCGGCGGCCACACTTTGCAGCTCGGCTATCTGCTGCATGCCCATACGGATGGTGACCTTTACGTGCAGTTGCCTGCCGCAAACATCCTGTTCGCAGGCGGCTTTCTGACGAACGACCGCTGGCCGGTGATCGATTGGTGGACCGGGGGCTGGAGCGGCGGGGTGCTGAATGCTTTCGAATCCGTGCTGGCCGTGTGCAATGAAGACACCGTGATCGTGCCGTCCTCGGGAAAACCCATGCGGTATGGAGAATTACAGGAGCAGCGTGAGATGTACCTGGCGATATTCGACAAAGTTCACACTGGATTCGCGAAGAGCCTGGGCCCCGATGAAATCGTGGCCTCCATGCCGGCGGCGGGATTCAAGCCGCAGTGGGGCGATGCGGGGCTTCTGATCAGGCTGGCAGCGCAAAGCCTGCAGGGCCATTTGCGGAGCGGCGTGGGCGACTGGCTGCCCCGGATACCATGAGAGTGCTGCCGATGTGTGGAAAACGCGACAACGGGTTGGCCCCCGCCGTTGCGCTGTTGCTGATGTGCCAGATGGCGCCGGCGCATGCGGCGGACGCTGCTACGTCTTCCGGAGAACAATTGTTCGGCTCCTCCGAGAACTGGGAGCTGGTGGAAACGTACTGCGTGAAGTGCCACAACATTGAAGACTGGTATGGCCAGTTGGCGCTCGATTTCATCGATCGGGAGCACATCGAGAATGAAGTGGCTGTTTGGGAAAAGGTGGTCCGCAAACTCCGTGGCAGCATGATGCCACCACCCGGTAGCGACAGACCGGCAAACGCGCAGGTCGACCGGATGGTGGCATGGCTGGAAGGGTTGCTCGATCAGGTGGAGCATCCGGTAGCGGGGTACGTGCCGCTGCACCGCCTCAACCGCACAGAGTACGCGAATGCGGTCGAGGAGCTGTTGGCGCTGTCGGTGGATCCTGAAACGTTGTTGCCGGTCGATGGCGTGGAAGATGGCTTCGACAACATTGCCAGCGCCCTGAAAGTGTCGCCGACCTTCATCGACCAATATGTCAGCGCGGCGAGAGCCTTGAGTGATCTGGCGGTGGGTAGTCTCGATGTTGCGCCGACAAGCGAGGTCTACAACGTGTCCACATCGAGCCAGTCGGGGCATGTGGCAGGCTTGCCGCTTGGCACCCGCGGCGGCGTAATGGTCGAGCATTATTTCCCGGCGGACGGCGAATACACGCTCAACATCGGCAATCTCGTTTCCACCGGCAGCAGCCTGGCGCAGGAACATGCGCAAACGCTGGTTGCCCTGCTTGATGGCCAAAAAATCTTCGAGACGCAGATCGGTGGCGGCGAACAGCGGCGTGAGCTCGATCAGGTCCAGGCGCCCGCCGTGGATCGTATCAACCAGCAGTTGAAGAACATTGCCTTCCGGACTACGGCAGGTCCCCACAAACTGGCGCTTACCTTCCGGCATCGCTCTTTCGCGGTCCAGGAAGCCACGCTGAAAGCGCTGTCGCCGGCGGGCAATGCCCTGGCCGGGCTGGAGATCCGCCAGTTCGATGTCTACGGGCCGACCCAGGTGAGCGGTTTGAGCGCGACACCGAGCCGGCAGCGGATATTCAGCTGCTATCCGCTCGCGAATGATGAGATCGGGGAAAACGCCTGCGCCCGTGAAATCGTGGAACGGCTGGCACAGCGCGCCTTTCGTGGCCAACTGATGGACACGGACCTGACGAGCCTCATGACCATGTACGAGTATGGGCGCAAACGCAGTGGTGGCTTCGAGGATGGCGTCAAGCACGCACTGTCGGCGATTCTCGTGCATCCGAAGTTTCTTTATCGCTTCGAAACGCCGCCAAATGGGTTGTCGGGTACTCCCGAATATCCCCTCAGCTCGCTGGAGCTGGCTTCCCGGCTGTCCTTCTTCCTTTGGAGCGCCTTGCCCGATGATGCGCTGCTGGCAGCCGCTCAGGACGAGGGTCTGCGCAATCCAGAGGTATTGAGGGCTCAGGTCAGGCGCATGCTCGACGATCCGCGTGCCGGAAGCCTTGCCACGAACTTCGCTCTGCAATGGCTCGGTATCGGCGCCTTGAACAATCTGACGCCGGACCAGCGCCTTTTTCCGGATGTGCAGGGCGACATCAAGGCTGACATGGTGGAAGAGCTGAGTCTCTTCATCGACAGCGTTTTCAAGGAAGACCGTAATGTCACGAGTCTTCTCGATGCCAGGTACTCGTTCCTGAACGAAAGGCTAGCCAGGCATTACGGCATAACCGATGTGCATGGCAGCCACTTCCGCCGTGTGGAGATGGCCGATGAATTCCGTTGGGGGCTTCTGGGCAAGGGTGCGGTGCTGATGGTGTCGTCCTATCCCAACCGGACCTCGCCCGTACTCAGAGGCGCCTGGGTGCTGGAGCACCTCATGGGGACGCCAGCGGCGGCACCGCCGCCGAACGTGGAGGGTTTGCAGGAAAACGTCCTGGGCCAGGCTGCCACCACGGTACGCGCGAGGTTGGAACAGCACCGCGCCAATCCTTCATGCAATAACTGCCACGGCGTGCTCGATCCGTTGGGCTTCGCGCTGGAGAATTTCGATGCCACCGGCCGCTGGCGGACCATTGACCGCGAAGCGGGCACCCCGATCGACACCACGGGCGTGCTGCCCAACGGCATACCACTGCAAGGGCCCGCTGATTTGCGCAAAGCGCTATTGGCGAAGCCGGGTTATTTCGCGCAGACCCTGACCGAAAACCTGATGGCCTATGCGCTGGGACGCAAGCTGGAGCATACCGACATGCCGACGGTGCGCGCCATCGTCGCGCGCGCGGCGATGGCGGACTATCGCTTTTCGGAGATCGTGTTGGGCATCGTGGAAAGCGCGCAGTTCCAGATGAACAGCAACGGCCCCGGTGGGCAACAGATTACGGCAAACAAATAGCAAGAGCCGACCTGTCGTTTACGGCAAGGCGTATTCGGCAGAGCAAGCTGGGTATACAGAGGATTATCGCCATGTTCATGACAAGGAAACATCTCTCGCGCAGGACCGTGCTCCGCGGGCTGGGCACCAGCATTGCCCTGCCATTGCTCGATGCCATGATTCCAGCAGGCACCGCGCTTGCCCAGACGGCCGCGGCGCCCACGCCGCGTTTCGGCTTCATCTATTTTCCGCACGGTGCGGTCAACGAACGCTGGACGCCCGGTACCGCCGGCGCGGACTTCGCCTTGCCGCAAATTCTCAAACCGCTCGAGGATTTCAGGGAATACATGACGGTCGTGAGTGGGCTGCGCAACAAGGCGGCGGAGGGCGGAGCCGTGCATCAGATCACTCCCGGCACCTGGCTGAGCTGCGTGCACCCGTCCGAGCCCGGGGATCCCACTCGTATCGGTATGAGCGCGGACCAGGTAGCGGCGCGGCAGGTCGGCATGGATACCCCATTTCCCTCCCTGGAATACTGCGTCGAAGTGAAGCGCGGCGGCGGTGCCTGCGATCCCAATTTCGGTTGCGGCTTCAATGCCTCCATCTCGTTCCAGTCCCGTAATCGGCCGCTCCCCATGGAGAACAACCCCCGCAAGCTGTTCTATCGGCTGTTCGGGGCGGGTGACAACCAGGTGGAAAGGGATTTGATCGCCGACAGATCGCGCAGCCTGCTTGACTTCGCTTCCGCCAATGCGGTTTCCCTGCAGAAAACGCTTGGCGCGGCGGATAGGGTTCTGCTGGACGACTATCTCTACTCGGTCAGGGAGATCGAACGCCAGGTGCAGAAAATCAGCGAACAGGATTTCTCCGCTGTGGACATTCCGGAAGCGCCTTCGCGCGTGCCGCCCAACTTCGAAGACCATATCAACCTGATGTTCGACCTCATGGGCATCGCCTGGCAGGCGGATCTGACGCGGGTATCGACCATGATGATGGCGGCCGAGGTCAGCATGCTGACCTACAACCAGATCGGCGTGTCCGATGCGTTCCATCCCGTGTCGCATCATCAGAACGATCCGGACAAGATCGACCGGCTGGCGAAAATTCAGACCTACCACTCGCAGGTGTTCGCGCGCTTCCTTGAGAGGATCAGCAATATTCCGGATGGAGATGGTTCTCTACTGGACCACGCGATACTGCTCTACGGCAGCAACATGGGCAATTCCAACCTGCACGATGCCAGTCCGCTGCCGTCCGCTGTGTTCGGACACGGCTACGGCAGGATCAAGGGGGGGCAGCATGTCGCGTGCCCGGCGGATACGCCGCTCGCGAATCTCATCCTGACCCTGCTGGAGCGGGGAGGGATTCAGACGGAATCGCTCGGTAACAGCACCGGGCTGTTGGCGGAAGTGTGAAATGAGAACGTTTGGTACAGGAACGCGACAGACTTCATGGGGCATACTGCTCATCGCGCTGGCCCTGTTTTCACATCCGGTGGTGGCGGCATTGCCGGAACTGGCCGAGTCAGGCCAGAAAGCCGCGCTTATCGCGGCATTGGAACAGGGAGAAAACGTGAATGAGCGTTCCGCCGATGGCACAAGCGCTCTGCACTGGGCGGTCTATCAGGGCGACCTCGATCTGGCGGAGCGGCTGATCGCCTCAGGCGCGGAAGTGAATATGGCCAACGCCTTTGGCGCCACGCCATTATCCACGGCGGCGATCGACGCGAATGCCGACATCATTCGCCTGCTGCTGGAGGCTGGCGCGGCCGCTGATGCGCGCAATGAGGACAATGAGACGGCGCTCATGATAGCGGCACGCGCCGGCAGCGTGGATACCGTGCGCCTGCTGCTCGCGCATGGCGCCGACGTCAATGCTGCGGAGCTCATGGCAGGTCAGACCTCGCTGATGTGGGCCGCGGCGCACCGGCATCCAGAGGTGGTGCGTGTCCTGCTCGATGCCGGTGCGGACGTCGATGCCATCAGTACTTTTCATGACTGGCCACGCATCGTGACGGCGGAGCCACGCATCAAGACACTGCACGATGGTGGCTTCACCGCGCTGCTGTTCGCTGCGCGTGAAGGGTGCCGCGAATGTGTCGTCGACTTGTTGCGCGCGGGCGCCGACATCGACAAAACGGATCCGTGGGGGGTAACGCCCCTTGTACTGGCGCTGTTGAACATGAACTTCGATACAGCGGCCACGCTCGTTGAGCAGGGGGCGGATGTAGATCGCTGGGATTGGTGGGGCCGAACTCCCCTCTATGCGGCCATCGACCTGAATACCTTACCTCAGGGTTCCCGGCCCGATCTCCCCTCCACGGATACCTTGACCGCGCTGGATCTTGCCCGCCTGCTGCTGGAGTACGGCGCTGACCCGAACATCCGTCTCAAGAAGGAGCCGCCGGCGCGTGGCGGCACGGGCGATAGAGGCCAGCTCGAAGGGAGCACCGATGGCTACGTGCTCACCACCGGCGCCACCGCTTTGCATCGCGCCGCGAAAGCCAGTGACGATGCGGCGATCAGGCTGCTGTTGGACCATGGCGCGGACGTCAATATCCCGAATCAAATCTGGGGAATCACCCCCATTCTCGTCGCCGCAGGGGTTGGCCACATCCTCGGCAACTTCGCCGAACATCCCTCGCGCGGCGCCTTCAAGACGGATACGCAGGCGCTCGCGACGGTCTCGCTCTTGCAGCAAGCCGGTGCCGACATCCTTGCACACGACAAGCGGGGCTTTACCGCGGCACACGGTGCGGCGGAAATGGGCTGGAGCGCAACCTTGCAATACCTGTACGAGCAGGGCGTGGCGCTGGACGCGGTGGCGCTCAACCCGGACCGCCTGCTGCCCGGAGGCTCCTATACCTACCGTGTTCCGGTCGCATTTCCGCGGCCGGGTCCGGAAGACCACTGGACGCCGCTGGAAATGGCCTTGAACGAAGGACACACGGAAGTGGCGGATCTGATCCGCAAGCTACTGGCTCAATGACACGCTGCGTAACATGCCACTGCTGGTGCGCAGAAAGCGATTTTTTCGAGGGGATGATGCATGAAAGACAGAATCGGCAATGCCGCACGCGTGGCGCTCACGGCCCTGACCCTGTGCATGATGGTGGGGAGAGTGGAGGCGCATCATTCGTTTTCCGCCGAATTCGATGCGGACGTGCGTGAGGCGTTGACCGGTGTCATCACGGAAGTGCGCTACAGCAATCCGCATGTGCGCTACCGGATCGATGTGGAAAATGCCGACGGCAGGATCGAATCCTGGGAACTGCAGGCCTCCAGTGTCACTGCGCTGCGTGAACAGAACTGGAACAAGGACAGCGTGCAGGTGGGAGACAAGGTGAATGTCGAAGGCCAGCGGGGAAGGAACAACGCGCTCAAGCTCTTCATCCGCGGTGTCGAGATGGCGGATGGCCGTTTGGTCGGGCAGGGCGCCGGCGACGCCAGCCGCGCCCAGCCAAATGCGCTCAACGCAAGCGCGGACAGGAACTATGGTTTCGGTGACATTGCTGCCAGCGCCAGGCCCATCGACATCACCGGATACTGGAACAATCGCTACAAGTTCCGCACGACCGTGGACGACCTCGAACCCAAGCCCACCCCGTTTACGGCGGAAGGCCGGGCAGCGTACGAGCGCCATGGCAAATACGACGACTACGCCTTGCGTTGCCTGTCCTATGGACTGCCGCGTCTCTTCGGCAATCCCTACAACATGACGATCTACGATGCGGGTACGCACTATCTGTTCCTGTATGTCGACCACAATTCGCCACGCCACATCTGGATGGACGGCAGACAGCCGGAGGCGAGCACGCCGGTAACGTCGAGCGGTTTTTCCGCGGGCCGTTGGGAAGGGAAGGAGCTCGTCATCGAAACCACACATCTGTTGCCTGGCTGGCTGGATGGTTCCGGCCTGCCTATGTCGGGCGAGGGCACCCGCACGGTGGAGCGCTATAGCTTTTCCGACGATGGGTTGTCGATGGATCGCGTCATGACCATCTACGATCCCTACTATTCGGCGCCCCTGACCCGGGTACGAGGCTCGGCGCGCAGCGACAATCTCGATGTCCACGAGCAGGAGTCCTGCGATCCCACGGGCTATTTTTCGGATCTGAACGAAGCCGGCCTGCTGGAGAAGTACCTGGATCCGCAGCAGTACCTGAATCCTTGATCAAAGTGGAAATGCCCCGGAGGAACATGCCAGTGCAACCACGAACGTGCCTTGTGACGATTTTGTTGCTCGCGGCCATTGCCTCCAGCGCTACCGCCGGGGAAGCACTGACGAGTGCAGCGCGCACCGGTGATCTTGCGGCGCTGCGGGTGCTTCTGCAGAACGGCACTGCAGTGGATGATCGCCAGCCCGACGGGACGAGCGCACTACATTGGGCTGTGCTGGGCAGCCATCATGCCGTGATGGATAGCCTGCTGCAGGCCGGCGCCGATGCGAATGCGGCGGACCGCTATGGCACAACGCCGCTTTTCCTGGCGGCATTGAACGGCGATGCGGTGGCGGCCAACACGCTGCTGATGGCAGGCGCCGATCCCAATGTGCTCGACGTTGCCCACGAATCGGTACTGATGACCGCCGTGCGCACCGGCAATGAGGACGTCGTGAACCTTTTGCTCGAACAGGGCGCACTCGTTGGCTACCGGGAACCGGTGTACGGCCTGTCGGCATTGATGCTGGCCGCGCTGGAGAATCATCCCGGTGTCGTCAGGCGGCTCATGACCTTCGGCGCGCGTATCAACGAGCATACGCACGTGGGGCCCACGCCGCCCTTCGTGCTGCCCTGCAAGGGGGGCTGCGGCTCCGAAGGCCTTGGCATCAATGTCGGTGGTGTGCCTGACCGCGGAGAACGCGCCGAGGTGGACGGCGGCATGACCCCGCTCCTGTATGCGGCGCGCGACGGCAGGATCGAGGTGGCGCAGGCGCTCCTCGAGGCCGGCGCCGATCTGGAACAGACGGAAGGCAATCGGATATCACCGCTTCTCATGGCCCTGATCAATGGCCACGTGGAGCTTGCCCTCGTCCTGCTCGAGCGTGGCGCCGACGTGAACGTGGCCGACTTCTATGGGCGTACGCCGCTCTTCGCCGCCGTGGAATACCGCAACCTGGACATGGACAACAACAACGATCCCGCCCCGGTACATAACGGCGTGGACCGTGCTGCCTTCCTGCCCATGATAGAGCGGTTGCTTGGCGCAGGTGCGGACGTGAACGCCCGTACCCGGGAATATCCGCCGTCGCGCCGCTGGATCCATATGCGTAACGACATCAGCTGGGTGGACATGACGGGACAAACGCCTTTCGTGCGCGCGGCATTGGCGGGCGACGTTTCCGTCATGCGGCTGTTGCTCGCGCACGGCGCGGATCCCGCCATCACTGCCTACGGCGGCACGTCCGCGATGATGGCAGCCGCTGGCCTCAACTGGCGCGGTGAGCAGACCTATACGGAATCACCCGCCGCGCTGTTGGAGGCCGTGAAGCTTTGCATGGAGCTGGGGTTGGACGTGAACGCGGTGAACTCCATGGGCATCAGCGCGCTGATGGCGGCGGCCAACCGCGGTTCGGACGACATCATCGAGCTGCTCGTTGCCAATGGTGCGCTGGTCGATGCGCGGGATGGCGAAGGACGTACCGCGATGACCTGGGCCAAGGGCGTGTTCATTGCCGATCTCGCGGCGCAGCCCAAGCCGGCTACCGTCGCGTTGCTGCGAACGCTTGGCGCTGCGGAGGAATGACGTCATGAAGCGAACGAAATTGAGCTGTTGGTTCTTCGCGTGTTTCCTGCTGGCGGTGCTCGGTGTGCAAGGCGCTATGGCACAGGACGCCCGGCAGGATTTCCTCGACACTTATTGCCTCGACTGCCACAACAGCGACGATTTCTCGGGTGGCCTGGCGTTCGACCTCATGCCGATCGACGAGGTGGCCGGCCACGAGGATGTCTGGGAGAAAGTGCTCATGAAGGCCGGGGTCGGCATGATGCCGCCGCCGAGCCAGCCGCAACCCGACAAGGCGCGGCTCGCCGGGTTTCTCAATGACATAGAACGGGATCTTGGGGCGGCGGAGGCACGCGCGCCGAATCCTGGCGCGCCGTCGCTGCATCGTCTCAATGCCAGGGAGTACGAGAACGCGATACGCGATCTGCTGAACCTGGCCATCGACGCCCGGCAACTCTTGCCGGCCGACGATTCCGTCGCGGGTTTCGACAACATCGCCGAAGGGCTGGTCATGTCTCCCGCGCTGATCCAGGCCTACATTGCGGCCGCCGGCAAGATCAGCCGGCTTGCGGTCGGCGATCTTGCGACTTCACCCGCCATCGCCACGTATGGCTCCGCTGATCCTTTGCAATCCACGCGTCTCGACGGTTTGCCGCTTGGCACCCGTGGTGGCGTGGCGGCAGAGCACGCATTCCCGCTGGATGGCGAATATGAAATCAGCGTGAGCCGCAGCCGGCCTTCCACCTTCATACGGAGTCTGGTGGGGCTGCAGGATTCGATCGAGGTGCTGCTCGACGGCGAGCGTGTGCATGTCTTTGCACCCGGCGAAGCGGGCAAGCTCACGCTGACGATCGGCGCCGGTCCGCATACGCTGGCGGCAGCGTTCGTACGCGAGCAGCAGGGCTATGGCGTCAATGGCAGCTATGCCGGCTTCTTCAACAATACGCGAGTGACAGCGCTGACGATCAATGGTCCCATCTCGATCAGTGGGCGCGGCGATACGCCGAGCCGGCGCCATATTTTCAGCTGCTATCCCAGAGAACGAGCGGAAGAGGCGGCTTGCGCGCGTGAAATAGTCGAAAACCTGGCCGTGCATGCGTACCGCCAGCCGGTGGAGGACCAGGCATTGGACGTGTTGATGTCGTTCTTTGCCAAGGGACAGACCACTGATTTCGATACCGGTATCCAGTATGCGCTGGCACGCATTCTGGTGGATCCGAAATTCATCTACCGCTTGGAGGAGGAGCCGGCAGGGTTGCCCGCAGGAGAAATCTTCCGTATCGACGACTTCTCGCTGGCCTCGCGTCTGTCCTTTTTCCTGTGGAGCAGCATTCCCGATGATGAACTGCTGACGTTGGCAGGCGAGCAGCGATTGTCGGAGCCTGCCGTGCTGCGGACCCAGGTAGCGCGTATGCTGGACGATCCCAAGGCGGCCGCACTGGTGCACAATTTTGCGCCGCAATGGCTCTCGATGCAGCTTCTGGAAAGCGCCACGCCCGTGGCCCCGGAATTTGATGCGGGCCTGAAGGCTGCCATGCGCAAGGAAACCGAGCTGTTCGTCGATTCCGTGTTTCGTGAAGACCGTAGCGTGCTGGAACTGTTCGATGCCGACTACACCTTCGTCAACGAGAGACTGGCTCAGCATTACGGCATTCCCAGCATCCGCGGCGATCATTTCCGCAAGGTGACATTGCCGGATGCCGGACGCATGGGGTTGCTGGGCCATGGCAGCATTCTCACCGCCACCTCGGCACCCAATCGGACTTCGCCGGTGATGCGCGGCAAATGGGTTCTGGAAACGTTGCTGGGTGCGCCGCCGCCGGCACCACCGCCGGGCGTCGAAGCCGACATCGACGTGTCGGTGCCGGCCGATGGCAGCGCTCCGCTTTCGGTCCGGCAGCGGTTGGAGCGGCATCGGGCGAATCCCTCTTGTGCGAGTTGCCACGACGTCATCGACCCCATCGGATTCGCATTGGAAAACTTCGACCTGATCGGCAAGTGGCGCCTGGAAACGGAGAGTGGCCCCGTCGATGCGAGCGCGCGGCTCTGGGATGGCACGCAGCTTTTTGGTCCGGAGCAACTGCGCCAGGCCTTGCTCGCCAGGAAGGAACGTCTGGTGGAAACGCTTACCGGCAAGCTCATGACCTATGCACTTGGCCGCGTGCTGACCTACAGCGACATGCCCTCCGTAAGAGCGATCGCGGAGGCGGCGGCAGAGGATGACTATCGGCTCAGTGCGCTCGTGCAGGGCATTGTGGCCAGCCAGGCTTTCCAGATGCGGATCAAGGGCGAAAGTCTGGAAGTTGCCCGGCAATAAGATGTAATCAATCGTATGGAAGGCGCCAAAAGCCCTCCGGGAGACGACACCATGTTCATTACACGCAAACACTTGTCGCGTCGCACCATGCTCAGAGGAGCCGGAGTAGCCGTTGGTCTGCCGCTTCTGGATGCCATGATTCCGGCCTGTACCGCGCTGGCCGCCACGGCGGCCCGTCCACGCAGCCGCTTCGCTTCCATTTATGTGCCGCACGGTAAGACGATGCAGCAATGGACACCGATCGACGAGGGAGAAGGCTTTACGTTTTCGCCGATCCTGCAACCGTTGGAACCCTGGCGCGATTACGTGAACGTGATTTCCGGTTTGACTCATGCGACGACGGGGCCCTTGAGCGGCGAGGATGCCGGCGGTGCCGAAAACCATAATCGCGCGATCGCGGTATTCCTGACCGGTTCTCACCCGGTCAAGGGCGACAAGGCATTTGTGGGACCTTCGGCGGACCAGCTTGCCGCCCAGGCCATCGGCCAGGATACACCGCTGCCTTCCATCGAGCTGTCCGTCGAACCGGCGGGCCTCAACTGCGGCAGTGGTTTCAATTGTGCCTACAACAACACCATGGCCTGGAAAAGCGCAACGCTGCCGTTGCCGATGGCAAACAATCCGCAGATCATCTTCGAGAATCTGTTCGGAGACGGTAGCACGGCTCAGACGCGTAATGAGCGCAGGGAGTTGTCCGGCAGTCTGCTCGATTCATTGCTCGAGGACGTCAATGGTCTGAACCAGAACCTGTCCGCGTCCGATCGCGCCGACCTCGATGACTATCTACAGGAAGTGCGCGAAATCGAACGCCGTGCGGCGCTGGTGGGCGCAAAGTTGTCCGGCAACCTGGATCTGCCCGATGCGCCGACCGGGATACCCGGCGATTTCGAGACGCACCTCGGGCTCCTGTTCGATCTGCAGGTGCTGGCCTTCAGAACCGAAATGACGCGTATTTCCACGCTCATGCTGGCGCGCGAAGCCAGCAATTCGGTATATCCCGCCAGCGGTGTCGTGGAAGGCTTTCATATCTGTTCGCATCATTCGCATGTGGAGGCCAACAAACTGAAGTTCGCCCGGCTCAACACCTATCACATTGCGCAACTTGCCAAATTTGCCAGGAAGCTGGCGGAAACGCCGGACGGGGAAGGCAGCCTGCTCGACAACATCGTAGTGTTGTATGGCAGTGGTCTTTCTGACGGCAACGAACACAATTTCGATCCTCTGCCCGTGATGCTGCTGGGCGGGGCCGCCGGGCGGCTCGAGGGTGGGCGTCACTTGCGCTTCGCCCCGCAGACACCGATGTCGAACCTGCTGCTGAGCCTGCTGCACATGCTCGACGTGCCGGCGGACAGCATCGGCGACAGCACGGGGCCCCTTTCGGTATGACGGTTCCGATTATGGAAAAATCATTCTACTTTGGCGCCTGGGTTTTGCTTCTGTTTTGTCTTGTGCCTGCGATGCAGGCGGATGCCCAGCCCGTGGTGCCAGAGCCCGGCGTGCATTACCTTGAATTGCCGGTTCCGCTTTCCGATCCTGATCCCGACAGCATCGAGGTGGCCGAGTTGTTCTGGTACGGTTGCCCCGCATGCTACGACCTGTTGCCGACCTTGCAGATTTGGGAGGCCTCATACCGCACTGCCGATATAAGTTTCTCCCGTTTGCCGGTGATCTGGAACCCGGTCATGGAGACCCATGCGCGGCTCTATTTGACCGCGGATGCGCTGGGCCTGTTGCCTGCCGTCAACAAGAGCAGTTGGGATGCCAGGCGCTCGATCCACAATGTGATCTTCGAAGCTTTGCAGGAGGATATGAATCCATTGCGCTCCGCCAGTGACGCGGCGGAATTATTCGCTGCCGAAGGCGTGCAGCGCGAAGCCTTCGACGAGGCCTGGAAATCGGCTGAGGTGATGACGCGGCTGGAGGAATTGAAGGCGCTTCCTGGTCCCGATGCCATCCCGCGGCTCCCCGCGCTCCTGGTGGACGGCCGCTACGTCATTACCTTCAATGACACCGTGCGGACCAGCGAGGAGATGTTCAAGGTAATGAACGCGTTGATCATCGATATGCGCAAGGCCCGCCGCCAGATTGTCCGTTGACGCCGCAGTTCTATCTAGAACGCATAGTTCGCCCGCAAATAATACAACGCCCCATTGATCCCCATCGGCGCCGAGGCGGGGTATAGCGAGCCGGTGCGGAACCACCAGCGGTTCTGGTCCGGGTAGTTGTTGAAGAGGTTTTCGGCGCCGAGCGCGAACGTCAGGGCCGGGGTGGCCAGGTAGCTCAGTTCTGCGTCCACGGTCCATTCCGCGCTGGCGCTGGTGGGCATGGTACCGTCGCCCATGTGGGCTTCCCAGAAGGCGCCGTAATAGTTCAGGCGCAGCAGGCTTTGCCAGTGGTCGCGTCCGTGCGTCAGCGTGGCGTTGCCGCGCAGTTCGGGCACGTTTTCCTCGATCATGCGGATGCGGGTGGCGTCGAGCGTGGCGGGGTTGTGCCGGCTGACTTCGGTGCGGGTCCAGTTCAGGTTCAACTGCAGGTGGGTGGCGCTGCCGATGCTGCGGTTGGCGCTGAAATCCAGTCCCTGCGTGCGCGTGGCGAAATCGTTGATGTAGAACAGGAAGGAGGTGAGCGAGTCGGCGCCGGTGATGCCGTCGGCGCTCAGTTGCGCGCGTTCGGCGTCCGTCAGTTCGTTGCTTGCCGACAGCGTGATACGGTCGTCGAGCTTGATGTGGAAATAGTCCAGGGCCAGTTCCCACTCGGCGGCGTTCAGCAGCAGGCCGAGGGTATGGTTGGTGGATTCCTCCGGCTGCAGCTGCTTGCCGCCCTTGAGCTGCGCGATGGGGTTGGTGGCGGGGATGGTGCCGCGATTGATGAACACGCCGCCTTCGTAGGCGGCGGTGACGTTGGTGATGTTGGCCTGCCCCGGCGTGGGCGCGCGGAAGCCGGTGCTGGTGGTGGCGCGCAGCGCCAGGTTGTCGGTCAGGCGGTAGAAGGCGGACAGCTTATAGTTGGTGGTGGTGCCGAAATCGGAAAAATCCTCCCAGCGCACGGCGGTGCCGAGCCGCAGGTCGTCGCGCAGTTCCCATTCGGCATCGAAATAGAGCGCTACGTTGTCGCGGCTGAACCGGCCGGCCACTTCCGGGCCGAAACCCGGCAGGCCGTTGGCGCCGATGCTGAAGCCCTGCGCCACGTAGGGGCCCGCCTGCCACGAGGGTTCGTCGCCCATCAGCACTTCGAAGCGTTCCTCGCGCCATTCCGCGCCGCTGCCCAGGTGCAGCGGGCGTGCTGCCAAATCGAGTTGCAGGCCGAAATCGGCGGTCACGTTGATTTCGTCCTGAATGTAGCTGCCGGGCTCGAAGCGGGTGGGCGACTCCGGCCCCAGGCTGGCGTTGACGGTGTTGTACAGCACGAAGTCCACGCGGTTGCGGCCGCCGTTGCTGCTGATGTCGTAATCGATGCCGCCGGGCAAGAGGCCGCGCAGGCCGAGCGCGGCGGAATAATCCTCCAAGGCGCCGCGGAAGCGTGGCGTGAAACCGCCGGGGAACAATGCATTGAAAACGAAGCAGTCGGGATTGGCCATGACCGCGGCGAATCCGGCGGCGTCGTTGATGTCCAGGCCATTGGCGCTGCCCGCCACCGGACAGTTGCCGCTGCCGTTCATGGTGGTGTCCGCCACCAGGCGGTCGTAGCCGGTGGCGCCTGAATCGCGCGGCACTTCGAGCGCGAACACGCCGGGGCGGACGTCGGGATTGCGGTAATAGAAGCTACTGTCGGAGCGGCGGCTGTTGTAGCTGGCGAAGGCGTAGAGATGGTGGACGTCGCCGAGATCGAGGCCGCCGTTGACGAAGGCCTTGATGTCGTCGTCGATGTCGGGCTGCCCCCAGATTTCCGCCGGGTCGGGAATGAAGGGGTTGCCGGCGGCCGCCAGTGCCGCGGCATCGGTGCGCTGCACACTGCGTACCGTGGGATTCTGGTCGCGCCATTCCAGGCTCAGGTTCACGAAGCCGCGTTCGCCGAACGGCAGGCCGAGGTTGCCGGCCACGATGTACTGATCGCCGTCGCCTTCGGCGGTGGTGGCGGTTTTCACTTCCACCGTGCCGCCCTCGGCAGCGTCCTTGAGTTCGAAGTTGATCACGCCGGCGATGGCATCGGAGCCGTACAGCGCCGAGGCACCGTCACGCAACACTTCCACGCGTTTGAGCGCGATGGCGGGGATCGCGGAAATGTCCACGCCCTGCGAGCCGTCGGACAGGCCGCCGCCCAGGAACACGATCACTGCACCACGATGGCGGCGCTTGCCGTTCACCAGCACCAGGGTGTTGTCCGGCGGCAGCGCGCGCAGGTTGGCGGGGCGGATGATGGTGGCCGCATCGCTGATCGGGTGGGTGTTGACGTTGTACGAGGGGACTTGGCTGCGCAGCAGGTTGTTGACGTCGGTTTCGCCGTAATGGAGCAGGTCGTCGGCGCTGATGAGGTCGATCGGCGCGGCGGAATCGGTGGCAAAACGCCCCTGCACGCGAGTACCCAGGGTAATCACTTCCTCGATGCTGGCGCTCTGCGCCAGGACGGTGCCGCTTGCCAGGCTGATGCACAGCAACAGG
>Ga0182739_1000981_pt1 | contig 31813 bp, 28 predicted proteins | sample eDN5th30CBELigBY_FD_128873 | JGI IMG/M metagenome (GOLD analysis project Ga0182739, IMG submission 128873) | Enriched backyard soil microbial communities from Emeryville, California, USA - eDNA 5th pass 30_C BE-Lig BY (version 2) (version 2) | ecosystem: Environmental > Terrestrial > Soil >... | reverse complement strand
CTCCTACCGTGTTCGGTGGCTTGCCATTATCAAGTTGATAAGCCAGGGAAGCCTCTAACCATTGCTGGATCTGTAAGGCCGTTTTATCAATTTTTAGATTCAATGCCTTATCACGTAAATAAGAAATACCTGCAATCGAGATAACGGCTAATACTGCAATTACTAACAGCATTTCCAGTAAACTAAAGCCTCGTGGTTTATTGCCTATTTTATTCATCATTGCCTTACACTTCTTTTTGTTTACCTAAACAGATACCCGATGTGGTCTGATTTTTATTAAAAGCCATTAAACTGCCCTTCATGATCCATAAATCAGACTCGGTGCCCGTGGTAGTATACCAAGGCAGTTTAAACCAAACGAAAATTTTATCTTTACAACTAGGATCCATTTGGCCGCCCTTATCAAGGCAACCGCTAGCATTAAGCGCTCGTTTATAAGTTTCAACCGACTCATCGGCTATATCCATTGGAGTAGATACCTGTAAGCGATAAGCCGCGATACCGGTTTTCTGTGCTAAGGGGTCATCTTGCTTAATAGCAACGGTAAAATCGCCCCCCCAGGGATTATTAATGACTAAGGGCCTATTTGACCAACCTACCGCATCTAGCAACTCCTTAACGTTGTTAAAATCTCTAGGTATGGCTTGATTTACGTCCCGCGAAGGCTGCGATGGCTCATTCACATGACAATACTGAAAAAAATACTCCGTTAACGCCTGTTGCAATAAGGTAACACTTTTATTCACTTCATTGTTCTTAACCTCGTACTGATAGCGTTGGTAGCGGCTAAATGCAGCTACCAACAATACCGCCATTATACCGAGTACTAATAGCAACTCTAACAGTGAAATTCCCTTGCTTTTAGGACCTATTAACATATCCGCCAGCTACTTGATTAAGACTTCTTAGGCACGGTTCTTAATTCAAAAGTTCCTGTAGCACAGGCACTTGCACTGGTATCATAATCGGTCTTAAAACGAGTTACGATATTTTCACATTGTGGCGTTGGAATATTAGTTAAGGTTATGGTAGCCACCTGATTACTACTAGATACCGCAATATCTCCAGCCCATGGGTTGGCACCTACCCCTTCTCCACTTGCTCCACCAAAAGAAGTAGGCACATAACCTGCCTTAATTAAATCGCTGAGCTTAGCAATATTAATGGTTGGCGTACTCATCATCCAGCTATTCGCACCGCCTATCAAACCGGTTACCATGGAAATTCCATCGTTGGTTTTTTGGTTTTGATTGGCCTGTGTATAGAAACGGGTTGCCATGGTCAAAATTACTGCGATAATCGCCAACGATAGCATTAACTCTAGCAAGCTAATACCTCTTTGGCGGCGAACATTAGTTAATTGTTGTAACATTCTCTTACTCCTCGTTTTATTTAAACACATTATCCAGCCGTGACAGAACTTGCTACGGCATAAACCGACATCACAATATATGCTGCCAAAATAGCAGCCCCTACGAGCAGTATCCCACCCGAAATTCGTCCAGTAAGCCTTACAGCCTGCATGGTTTGCTCATTACTCAGTTGCCCTTGCCTAACTAAGGCGTGTTCAAATCCACGGCTTAATGCCACGACTTGTAAACGCTGAATAATGGGTTTATCTATTAAACCGGTATCCATAACTTCTGCAAGATTTTCTTTACCGCCGCTCAAGCGATATTCCATCGCTAATAAGTGAGAAGCTAAATATGGATTAGCATTATACTGAAGAATCCTTAAGGCATTCTTAAATATCACGCCATTAGCAATTAATAATCCTAAGGTTTCCATGAGGCGGGCCGCCACCAATTTTTTATATAAGGAAACAATGGGGATTTGATCAAAATACTGGCGCCAATTGCCAATGTAATCGCGAATAAAGCGGCTGGTAAGCCATACGATGACTATCAGCATGATGATTACCATCCACCACCAATGTTGCACAAAACTTGCCAGCGCCAATAAATTTTTAGCTTCGGCGGGCCAGGTGTCTATGGGTTTAATTAAAGCAAAACTTTGAAATACCGATTGCTTGATATAGACGGTAACCGCTAAACCCATACATAAGACGATAATGGGATACATTAAACTATTTAATAAGGTGTTGGTTATGCTATTAGTCTGTTTTAGAGAATTCGCCGCGGCATGTAAAGTTTGCGCCAAAGTACCGCCTTCTTCACCTGCCCGGATAAGTTCAATAATATGGGGAGCAAACCAACCCTTCATACCTTCGGCAAAATGTTTTCCTTGCGCTATAGCTTGTTGAATCGAGTTGGCTACATCGACGCTAATTCCGGTATACATCTTACTGATAATATCAACGGCTTGACTTAAGGGCACGCCATCTTCCACCAGAGCGGCAATATCCTCTAAAAAAGCTTGTTGTTTAGCCGCATTAAATGCTAGCTGTTTAAATTTAAGCTGTATATTGACTAACACAATAACCCCTAAGCCATAGTTCGATAATCAAAATTCGTTTTTGCTTCAATGGATTGAAACGGTCCCACCACTTTTTCAGCATCTTCCGGATCACAAAGTCCTTGCTCAACGTGGCTAGCCGCATGATCCTTATAAGATTGCCAACCATTTGCTTTCAAATGCTTCTCCCAATTTAGAGTATCGCCTTTTTGAATATACTGACGTCCCGTTTCATCTATCCAAATCACTTCAGCCACTACCGTACGTTTAGCTATACCCGTACCACGGCAGGCCTTGCAATGTTTGCCGCGGGCTTTTAAGTGGACAAATTTATCTTTAAACACGGCTTGCCAACGTTCTAAATCCTTTGCCGATTTGTCAGCCTTAGCTATAGGTATAGCACAAGTTTGACATAATAGCGGCACTAAACGCTGACATAACAAACAGACTAATAAATTATTATCACCCAATAATACGGAAGATATGCCAATATCAACCAAGCGGGTAATAATACCTGTCGCGGTATTAGTATGTAAAGTAGAAAAAACTAAGTGGCCCGTTATGGCCGCGCGCACCAGCACGCGAGCCGTATCCTCATCGCGCATTTCACCTAAAACAATTACGTCGGGATCCATACGCAGAGCCGCCCGTCCCATAGAGGCAAAACTACGGTCTTCCTTCTCGGTATTAACTGGCACCTGAGTGGCATTGTCAATAATCTTTTCTATGGGATCTTCAATGGTATACACTTTACGATCATTATCAACCGTTGCCATGCAACTAGCCATGGTAGTCGTTTTACCCGAACCCGTAGGGCCCGCAATCAATACGGCGCCATGCGGCATCTTGGTTGCCCGCTCAATGAGTTCAATATGCTGTGCGGTATACCCCAGTTCGGCTAAACTAGGCGGTTTAATATCCCCCGCCGTTAAAACTCTCATTACGAGATCAAAGCCACCGTGGGCTGGCAGACTGGCTAAACGCAAACGTACATCAACGCCATCGACATATAATGGCATGGAAGCGTTTTGCGGAATTAACGGATTAAAATGAATAACGGAATGGTCGGTTTCCTTATTAAATGCCACCGAAGCCACTTCACGTCCAATATGAGGCAGCCACTCGGCGTGAAGGTACAACTCACCATGTTTACGAAACCGAATCCGGGCTACGTCTTCTCTCACTTCGATATGGATATCTGTGGCATGGGCTTGTATTGCTTCTTTAATTAATACCCTTAATCGTTGTTGTTGGGCGCTGACATTATCACTGGATTCGGGTTCTTGCTTAGCCTCAAGGCCTGCGGCATTCGCCAAGATCATTTGAATGAGTTCATTAGTGGCCGGAATAATTTTGCCAGGCCTCATGCCTTTATTCTGCATAATGATTTTGCAATTCTGCACTACGCGCGAGCTAGGATTGCTTGATAAAATTGAGCCGCTTTTAAGCACCGCGATATTGCCCTGCTTTTCACACCAAGCCAGCATCTCAGGCATCAGCTTATCTTTAGGATCGAGATCAGCCTGACTAGACAATACTTTATTGTTAGCAATAATTGCGTATTTTTCTAAAACATTCCGTTCATCTTGATTAGCCATGTCTTACCCAAACCCTATTCCTAATAAAATCACTTTTTTACTCATGTTAAATTTCACTAAAACCGGCTACAGTATAGCTGTTTTTTTAAATTTAGCACTGTTTTACTCTTAAACTAAAAAAATTTAGGTTCAACTATAATCCTAAAACCTTAAGGAAAAATTAACTAAAGCTATAAAATCAAATTTATTTTTAAAAAGTAGGTAAAAATTTGTAAATTTTATAATAAAGCCAGTGATTGATAAAACCGATTCGGGTTTTAAATCTCTACCAATAGTAAGAAGAATGATTAGCCATCTCCTAAGCCATACAAGCAATAAATTTCAATTAAAGTTCGGCCCGACTCATCCTCTGGTTCAAGGACTTATCCTAGCGGCTGGCAAGTTTTTTACCTTTAATAATTATTTGTTAAGGTTTCCTTAAGGTTTAGGTATTAAAATATCCACCATATATTAACAAGGGATTTTACCATGCAAAGTAACACTATAGCAGATGCAGATATAGAACTTTTGGAAGATACTACTTTAGCAACGGCTAATGCGGCGATGGTTGCTGAAGAGGTTCTATTAGGTTCTAATAAACAGGGGTCGGCAGCTTGGATAGAACAGGTTTTACGTACGATTATATCCGAGAATATAAAAACCGAGTCTAGTTCTATGGAGCCTTGGCTAAAATCTACCAATAATCACAATACAATTAAGTATACGCGTCATGAGAAAAATCTCATTACGGGCAATGACCGCACTGTCATCAAATTTTTTGCCGAGTGGGATCAACAGCAACAATTACATCCCACTTATAATGGACCCCGCACAGGAAATTATTTAAAACGATTAAAAAGCAATTACCAAGCTCTATTAAAAACCATAGAGTTTTATCAACAAGACTATCAGCTAGTCAATGTTGCGGGTTTAAAATTTGAACTTAACACGCTTTATCAACAGCAAAGGGAAACATTACAAAAAATTTGTAAAATTGATAGGAACATGATTGCGCGGGCTGCCAGTACCGATAAGAACGCGATCAATGATTTTCATACTAACCATGAAAACTCACTTGAATTGATTCAAAAATTTAATGAAAGCGCTATCCTCAAGATAAAGCGGGCTCATTGCCAAGCTATATCAGAACAAACCATTCTCAAAAAAGTCAAGGAAATGGAAATTACGGCAGTTAGATCGGATGAGGAAAATCCCTTGCATACCGATCTCATTCATATTTTCCCTATCATCCACAACCATAAGACTATTGATGGTAGGAAAGAGCAAAAAGTGTATTGGTATTTAAGCACTACCATTCCACTGGGCACTATTTATCCAACTGCTTACCGTGCATTAGGTGAAGGAGGCGTTACTAATTTTCGCCTACATCTGCTCTGCCGAATCAACGGAGACATCAAATTAGATGATTTCAGTAACACTTCCTTAACTCCTCTCACTCAAGTCATTCGTCATAGCGCATTTCCTGCTATTTATGAACAAGATTTAGATAGGAAAAAAGACAGTCATTTAGAAATGATGAAACGAGTTAACCAACGACTCGCAAAATTACATGAACTTGATGCTCTACTAGAAGATGGAGATGTGGCAGAGCTTAAAATCATGACTTTGATGCTTATGACACCTTATTTCGGCGAGACCTTAAATAAAGATTCCGTAAAACCGTTTACCCCTCTCCTAAAAAAAATTCCTAACCTTGAAATGCGTGGAATTATAGATGCCGACCACAATATTCAATTACGGGGTAATGAATCGGAAGTTAGCCAAGTTGACAAATCCTATCAGGCCATTTCAGCTAATCCACCGCTAATAATAAACTTAAAAGATGCTAACGATAACCCCATCAGCATAACGGTGCAGCGCGAAACTAGTAATCCAGTTTTTCAGTTGCCGGTTAATTTAGAAACTACGCCTGTGATTAAACATGCAACTAAATTCATTGACACTTCCGTATTGCTTCATCCCATGGTTAGGGCCATCAACCATGAAGGCTACTTCAAGCTGGAGCAGTTATTTTTACAACACTTGCAAGCTAAAATTAACAACATTGATCCGAATAAGAAAAAACAAAGCCAGCTTGATAAATTACTGGTTGAATATACCGAGCGGGTTGGTAAATATGCGGCCGAGTTTGAATTAATTTATCAGCAGCAAGACCATAAAGATTACAAAAAATTAACTAAAACAAGGCAAAAAATTTATCAAAAATTTGACCAAGCTTTTGCCGAGCTACGTAGCGGGCTTATCAAACTCCTCGGCCGGATAGAAAATCTAGAGGATAGAAAATTTGCCAGTATTTTAATTGAATTTATTAATGTACAAAAATTATTTGCTAATTTGCGTTATGATAAAACCTATTCCGGTCAATTGGCCTATGAAATGATGAGCCGCTTAGCTGTAATAGCTAACTGGTTAGATTATTATGTGGAAATTTTTTGCAAAAGCTCAAAAGATCGCAGTGGCATGTTAACCCTGCTGATTGAATCTTTTGAAACTTTCTATGATATGTTGGGACATTATCCTCAACTAGACAATAAGAATGATGCCATTTGGTTACAAAACATTCTTAATTCCTCCATCATATTTTATAGCACCAGTAAGGTCGTGGCCAGTTTAAACAGCCCCGGCTCCGAAGGCCTTAATCAATCCCATGTACCGTTTTTACAAGAACATGCGCGAGACTATTTACACTCAATTGGTAAACTTTCTAAAAAAACCTGGGCAATTAAATTTGACAAATCCGATCCTCATGCCGATAAGCGTAAACCCGCTCCCAACCTAGGTTTTTTGCAGGATACTAATCAAGTCATAAACCGATTTATAGCCGATATAAAATTGGAAAATGGTTTTGCAAAGGCAATTGACCAAACTAATACGGAACTTGAAACTCTAAGAAAGGATGTGAGCTACCGCCAAATGAGTATAATTAAAGCTAAATTACCTCAGCTAAAGCAACGGCTTATTGACGCAATTAATGAATTCCATGCAAAGACTGAAGACGATAATCAAGCCTTTGAGGAGACATTCAAAGATTTAAAAAATAGATTAATTAGCGCAAGGTATTATAGTCCCAATCAGGCTATTTTTGCAGGCAGCGATTCAAAAAGAGCCTGCCAACCAGAGTTTATCACTCAGTTAAAACAATTATTAGCTCAGGTTAATGAATTTAGAGCTAATAATCAGTCTCATGGTCAAAACAGTAAAACTATACAACAGCTAAATTACAACCTAGCCTTAATGGTAAATATTTTAACCCGTTATAAGAATACAATTCGGGAAAAGATCGAAGCTCTTAATGATCGGGAATCTGAGACAATCACTGGATGGGACGCGGATTTAGCAGCACATCAAAATAAATCCGCTCCGTTAACAGCCCCTTCGCTAGAAGACAATGGATTTTCGGAAGAAGATGCTTACCAAAGTGAGCAGGAGCTTGCCGATACCGAACCTTTGTTATCTCGGTCTTTAGAAGAGCAAGACTCTAGCCAGCAAGTCGTTACTGAGCAAGCTATAACTAACCAAGAATTTATAGAAGCGTGTATTAAAGAAGCGATAACAAGCTTTGATATGGCTAGAAGAAAGCATATTATAGAAATGGAAGGGATTGATAAATTACTTAAAGATGTAGATCACCTACGGCAAATTTTAATCGCTGATTGGGAATTGCGAAAATTTAAGCAAGAAACTTTTTTAGTCAAAGTTGCTATTACCCGTTTTATTGAGCGTTTACTAACCACAGATGAGATGACCAATGATAAAGACAAAACTTGGCGTGACGAGTTAGACAGGTGGGCTGATGACTCTCTCCTTCTCATCGATGACAATGAGAAGAAGGCTTTAAATCGCTCCAAAGACTTGTTTGCAGCCAAACAATACCTGCGAGATTTCCCTGCCTATCTTTTAGAACTTAAAAAAGATGCACTAAATAACAACTACATTAAGAAACCTTATCCATCCTGCGTTAATTTTACATTGGACGACATTAAAATGCAGATTAAAATAAGTGCTGGATTCTTACTTCCCGAAACTACGCTTAAGCTCGAACAAGCGCTAAAAAACTTTGCAGATCTCCTCTTAAAAGCCGAGCAAAAACAACAACAAAATCAGCCTCTTTCAGAACAAGAAAGACTTCAATTTGAGAGGGCCAAAGCCACGCTTGAGCAACTTATGACACCACTTTTGCAAGGCCAACTACCGCTAGAACAACGGTTATTCAAGCTAAAGCAGCAAGTCAATAAGTTATTAGAGCTGGCCGCTACGCTCGACAGCGAAGAGGGAGAAAGAAAGCAGGCCGCTACGCTCGACGGCGAAGAGAAAGAAGAAGAGCAAACCGCTACGCTCGACGGCGAAGAGAAAGAAAATGTCAAAACTCTTATAGAAAAGCTTGGCAAATTAAAACTAGAGCTTATCCGCTTCATGTCGGGGGATAGTCTTACGGCTAACCCTGAATTGGAGATTATAAAATTAGAAGAACAAATAACTCTATTAACCAATGAACTACAATCGTTCGAGAAAGAAAATGTACAGCAGCTAACTCCAGCCGTAGAACAGGCTCAGCAACAGGTAACAGAAATTAACCAATACCTGCAGACCCTAAATCGAAAAGTTGAGGTACTGGCCAAACTGGCTGATGGTAGTTACAGCCTAGACCAAATAACAGAGGCCGTAGACCAAATAGCACCGGTAGAGGAGCAGCAGCAAACTGCGTTACGGTTATAAAAATCCTATTTCAAGGTAAAACATACCGAGAAAACCAGGCATTTTGTTTATACCCTCAGCGGGAGAAGCTTTTCCCGCTGAACATTTATTAACTTTATTGAGGAATAATATATGTCGCGTCCTAGTGAAAAAACTCCACTCGTAACTACAGCTCATTCTAACTACGATGTTCCTTCTGAATATAAGTTTGAGGGAGATGAGGCCATAGGCACATCCTATCATACTGACATTTCAAGCCTAAGTGATGATGATGAAGCAAGTCAGCTGGAGGAAGGTAATCTCGGTTCTGAAATTTCTACATCATCCCAGGTCATAAACATCGGTATAGCAAATAGCCCGTTTCTGGTGGCTACTAAAAATCAAACCATTAGATCACCACATAAAAGCTTCGATGGAGGTAAATATGAAGTTAAATATGGGTTTTCTAAACTCAAAGGATTAAGATGTTATGGCGATTTTGAGCCTACTGATCGCACCGAAACTATTTACGTCGCTAATCCGGCTAGAGAAAAAAATCCATACGCACCAGCTATTATACCAGAAACTGCCGCCGGCTATATCAAGATTTATCCATGGTGGGATCGCGGTTTTGAAAGATATGACTCTTTCATGAAGGTTGAAACAGATCCAAGCTGGGGTAGTGCTGCTACTCGCTTTAAAAGAAAGCTGCAACGCTTTACTGCCGAATATAACAAACTTTTAAGTGGTATTGGTGGTGGTAGTGGGCTGGCAGGAATGATTGTGTTTTTAGGCGTTAACATAGGACTGTCTATTCTTACTACTCAGGCCAAGAACGTCGCAACAACGGATGATTTGCTAGATATTATTGGTGCCGGGAATAAAACAAGAGAAGCAGGTAGAGAGGTTATTACTAAGCTGAAAAATATCCTTCATGTAAGCGCCATCTTGATACCTACTGGTGGTTTCGCTCTCTTTTTAGTCATGTCAGTAACGTTTGGTGTTTTAATTTGGGGTATTGGAATGCTCCTTAATTTAATGTCTAGGGCGCCTTTTGCTGGACCTGTCACCAATATCAATTTCGGCCCTACAGATCTTATTGCACTGCCACAAGGTGTGAATGGTAACGAAGCGCCCAACTATGTAGAATACCAGGGTAAATATTATATTCTTAAAGATGAGCCAGTAGGTATAATTAAGACCGTTAAGCAAATAGCTGAGAAAGGTCAAAAAGCTCCCGAGGTTAACATACCTAAACCGGAGTTTGCCCCCCCTGCTTTTACTGGGTCTAAACTTAAAAACATGCAAGGGGTAAGTCATATTGCTACTTCAGATGCCAAAAATGTCTACCAAGTAAATTTAACACACCAGGCTCAGCAACGCGAATTGCAAGGTAAGCTACAGAGTCGGAGAGATAGCATAGAGCAATCCAAGACATTTAAAGCAATATACAATCATAAAACTGTCTATCTCCAACAAGAAAATAATATATATGATGATAATAATTCTGGAATGGCTATCTTACAGGTCAGTGATAAAAATAATTTTGTACAACCCTTGGCTCAAAAAGAAAATGATCCTGCTATTCGCCGCATCATAGCCTTAGCAGTTAAAAACGTAGTAGGGTCAAAAAAGATTTATCATGATAGCTTGGATAAACTACCGGAAAATATGAATAAACTGTATACGCTAATTGGTGAACACACGCATTATGAAAAGCTGATGAATGACTATGTAGAGATATTCAAGAAATTTTATTCCGAGGTATATCGTGATAGACCTCTGAGTTTTAAGGAAATGCTTGCCAGTATCGAGCAAAATCCTGCCAATATTGATGATTTACCCCATTTTGGGCAATTATCGGAATTACAAAGGAAACAACAAGATACAGCAGCAAGAATAGAAACCTTAGCTAACTCGCAGGAAGTATATAATGAATTTATGGAGTTCTTAAGCACCGGCGGACAGATTACTCCAACCTTGATTAAGGCTTATTGTATGGCTACCGATCAGTATTGCCGAATCTGGACGGTAGACGCTAAAAATGCTAACCAATTGCAATACGATCAGAAAAACACCCATCTTCCTTCAGGTGAAGGGGAGATCATTGATATTATTTATGATCCCAATAACTCCAATTTAGGTCACTTTTACAAAGCTGATTTTATGAGTGCAAAGAAATTTGAAAAATTGTCAACTTCAGCTAACCTTAATTCAGAGCCTGAAGCAGAAAACCAGCAATTGATACCTTCCGTATCTAGCAATGTTAGTAGCCTATTTGGTAAAAAGGGCAATAAAAACCAAAGCTCATCTACTATGCCAATCTCTAACTTAGCGAAAATAGGTCTTGTACATATCCCGATGAGAAAAAATGGCGATTGTCTGTATGACGCAGTGAGTTGTTATCTTGAAGATCAAGATGCAGCATCTTTACGCCGGATAGTGGCAGCTAATTTAAGACATAATTTGCAAGATTTTAGGGATCATATTACTCTGCCTAAAGATAAAACTATGGATGACTATCTCAACAATATAGGACAAGGCAAAGAGTGGGCGTCTCATATAGAAATAGAAGTACTTATGCGTGTATTAGACCGACCTATTGTGGTTATTGAATCTAACAATCAATTAGTAAATCCAAGTGCAGTAGATTCAGGACGTTTTACTGGAGAGCCCATTTTTGTTTATTACAATCCCAGGAATAATCATTATGATGGATTAATATTGAACGGAAAAAGTGATGCTCAAGCTGTATTGGATCAGTTACTTCAGCAACAACAAACTAGTTCTCTACAACTAACTAGCTAACTTATGATTTTAGCTAACCCCGCTAAAGCGGGGTTAGTTTTAAATTCGCCTTAAATTAAACCGGATTATCAATTTCCACATAGTGTTGATGAATACCTAAGTAATGGGCTAAGTGTTCACCCAGCGCTTGTACGCCATAGCGTTCGGTGGCATGATGACCCGCGGCATAGAAATGTATGCCCGACTCTCGCACAAAATGAAAGGTACGCTCCGATACTTCACCGGTAATATAGGCCTCGACGCCGTGGTTTAGCGCTTGCTCAATAAAATCTTGAGCCGCACCCGTACACCAAGCTATTTTATTGATGGGTTTATCACTACCCGTTAAATGCAAGGGTTCTCGCTTTAAACTATCAGCAATCTTTCTAGCCAACGCTGTCCCTGAGGTGGCCTGCGATAAATTGCCTACCCATAATAAACCAGGCACCCGCTCTATTTCATAACACTGTTCTATATCTATATCGAGTATTTTAGCCAACTGCACATTATTGCCATAAATGGGATGGGCATCTAAGGGTAAATGATAGGCAATTAAGCTAATTTCATGCTGTAACAGTTTACGAATACGTTGCTGTTTAATACCAATGATTCTAGGATCTTCACCGCGCCAAAAATAACCATGATGAACCAAAATGGCATCGGCCTGCAATTTAATGGCCTCGTCGATAAGGCTTTGGCTTGCACTTACCCCGACCACTAAATTCTTAATCATGGGCTTACCCGCTATTTGTAAGCCATTGGGGCAATAATCATTAAACTTTTGCGGCTCAAGCAATTCATCTAGGTAAGCTATTAACTCCTGTAAACCGACCATCTCATACCTCATCTACCCTTTAAAAACCAAGTCCTTTAATAGAATTCTTGTCTAATCTCCATGGTTGGACAATAGACCTCTTTCGAAACTCTACTTTTGCTGAGAACTTGTGTGTCGATTCGGTACTCGAATCCTCACGTACTTCTATGTACGCTGCGGTTCTTAGCTCTGAGTCTCCTGCAACTTCCCTAGCAGAAACGAGTTTCGAAAGAGGTTTAATCTCTATGAAAAAGAGTCTGCAAAAATGCTCATGTAGACTGCGCTTTCTTAGCTTTTTTCTAAGGCCTTATCTCAACCCTGAAGGTTAGGTAAGAACTCTAAAATAGCTAATTTATCGCTATCCTCAAGCTAAGAAGCTTTGCTATTCCGGCATTTTAATTCGGAATGCGTTTAATTTTAGCACCTAATTGGGCAAATTTTTCCTCAATACACTCATAACCACGGTCAATATGGTAAATTCTATCTATGAGTGTATCGCCCTTTGCAATGAGTCCGGCTAAGACCAAACTGGCAGAGGCGCGTAAATCGGTGGCCATGATAGGGGCTGCCGTTAGCGCTTCGGTACCCATGATCACCGCCGTATTACCATGCAACTGAATGTTAGCGCCCATGCGGCACATTTCTTGCACGTGCATGAAACGATTTTCAAACACCGTTTCGGTTACCACACCGGTACCTTCGGCACCAATATTTAAGGCCATTAACTGGGCCTGCATATCGGTAGGAAAGCCGGGATAAGGGGCCGTCGTGGCGCTGACGGCTTTAGGCCGTTTACCCTGCATGTCTAAGCTTATCCAATTAGCACCGGTTTCAATATGAGCCCCTGCTTCTTGCAGCTTCACCAAGACTGCATCTAGCAAACCGGGTATAATGCCATGCAACCGCACCTTACCTCGGGTACACGCTGCCGCAATCAAATAAGTACCCGCCTCTATCCTATCCGGCAACACGGTATAGTTGCCTCCGTGTAAGCGCTCTACTCCTTCTATGGTAATCACCGAAGTACCTGCCCCAGAGATGTTAGCGCCTAACTCATTCAAAAAATTAGCTAAATCAACCACCTCGGGTTCGCGCGCCGCATTTTCAAGTATGGTCGTGCCTTCGGCCAGTACCGCAGCCATCATAATATTTTCGGTGCCCGTCACGGTGACCATATCAAAAATGATCGTATTGCCCCGTAATCTATTTTTAACGCTGGCGGTTATATAACCATTTTCCACCTTAACTTCGGCGCCTAAAGCTTGCAATCCTCGCAGGTGTTGGTCTACTGGCCTTGTGCCAATGGCACATCCTCCTGGCAATGACACATGAGCTTGCCGGTGACGCGCTACTAAAGGCCCTAAGACCAGAATAGAGGCTCGCATGGTTCTTACTAATTCATAAGGAGCAAAAAAATCGTGAATCGTCGCGGCATTGATTTCAACACACATTTTTTCATCAATGGTTATTTCCGCACCCATACGGCCGATTAACTCAATCATGGTAGTTACATCGTGTAAATGGGGTATATTGGCTAATTTCACCGGCTGATCGGCTAAAATTGTGGCGGCTAAGATAGGCAAAGCAGCATTTTTGGCACCCGAGATACGAGTTTCACCACATAAAGGGTAACCCCCTTTAATCATTAATTTTTCCATTACTTAACTCCGCTGTTGCCATTCATCAGGCGTATAGGTTTTAATCGAGATCGCATGGATTGCTCCACTTACGATCTGCTCGTTCAAGGCCGCATAAACTAATTGTTGTTTTTTTACCGGCGTTTTATCCACAAACACATGGCTGATCACCGTCACCTGAAAGTGATAACCATCCCCCTCAATTTCAATAATAGCATCGGGGATTTGCCGCTCTAATAAGGCTTTAATTTCCTGTAATTCCATACTTTCTCACACTCACTACAACTCTATTAATACAACGCGATGCTCAACTTTTTTAACAAACCGGTTGACACCAAAGGCGGGAACCTCACAAGCGCAGCCTGCAAGCCTGTGGAGTGCCGTAAGCGGCAGAACACTCGTCCTCGTTAAAAAAGTTGAGCAGCGCGTTAACATAATGGCTTTATTATATTAATATTTGTTTTAACCCGTATATCTCAGCCGCGGCCTGTAAATTAGCCGGTATATTAATAAAAATCAGCTTGCGCCCCAAGTGTTTAGCTTCACGCTGCCATTCTAATAATAAGGCTAACCCAGCGCTATTGCTGTTAGTAACAGCCGCCAAATCAATACTTACTATGGGTTCTTTATTTAACCAAGCCAGGCCGACTTCTTGCAGCTTTACCGTAGAATCAAAATCAAGCTCCCCGCTGACTTGTAAGGTGTGGGGCGGTTGAAAACTTAAATTTGCCTGTTTCATTTTTTGGTTCGATTTAGTTCGGTTAAGCTATTAATCAGCCCCTCAAAGCCGCTCTGCGCTACTTTTTCGGCAAATTGAGCCTTATAACTTTGTACCATGCTGACATTATCAACCGAGATATCATAGATCTTCCAACGTTCACCTACTAAACGTAAGCGGTAGCTAACGGGAATGGAGGGGCCATCTTTTTGTATAATCAAGCTATTAACTTCGATAAACTTTTTGCCCTCATAACCATCTCGAATAGGTAAAAAACGCACCTGCTGGTCCTCATAAGAAGATAGGGCTCGAGAATAAGTCCGTACTAATAAAAAGGTATATTCTTCAATAAAACGCTTATGCTCTGTAGCCGAAGAGGATTGCCAGATATCTCTCCCTAACACCGAGCGAGCCATGGTTTCTTGATCAACTTGGGGTAGCAAAATACGTTTTACAATGTCATAAACCGAATCGGGATTGTTTTGCAATGAAGCTTTATTGGCTTTTAAAGCTTGCAACATTTGTTGGGCTGTTTTGTCAAGTAAATCTAAGGGTGATGATACCGCTGCCATGGAAAGTACCGGCAACAACATGAGTAAACTAACTAAAACCAGCTGTCTGAATTTTTGCATACTATTTTTTACCTATTTCTTATTAACATTGTATAAAAATTGACCAATCAAATTCTCTAAAATAAGAGCCGAGTGAGTCACTTCAATTCTATCGTCATGTTTTAAAAAGTCTTCCGCATAACCAGGCGACAGCGCAATAAAATTACTTCCCAATAGCCCTTCCGTTTGAATATTAGCTGCGGTATCTGTCGGTAATTGATCTTGTTTACTATCAATGGCAAGAGTTACCACGGCCTTAAACGTTTTAGGCTCAATAGCAATAGCTTTAACTTCGCCAATTTGCACACCCGCTAATCTTACCGGGGCTCTCACTTTCAAACCGCCTATATTATCAAAGCTTGCGGTTAACTGATAGGTGTTCTGCCCGGGATAATAATTCAAACCACTTACCTTTAGGGCTAGTATTAACAGGGCCGCAATACCTGCTATGATAAAAACTCCTACCAATAGCTCAACTGTTTTATTATTCACAATTACCAATCTCCCAGCATCATAGCCGTTAATATAAAATCAAGTCCCAAAACCATTAACGAGGCATAAACCACGGTGCGAGTAGTTGCTCTGCTCATGCCTTCGGCAGTGGGCACACAGTCATAACCTTGATAAACGGCTGTCCAAATAATTACCAACCCAAACACCAAACTTTTAATAATGCCACTGACTATATCCACTCTAAAACCAACCGCAGCTTGCATGTTGCTCCAGAAGGTTCCGCTGGTTACGCCAAGCCAATCGATAGCAACCCAAGAGCCACCATAAATAGCCACCGCATTAAAAATTAGGGCTAAAATAGGCATGGAAATAAATCCAGCCCAAAAACGTGGCGCAACGATGCGCCATAGTGGATCAACCGCCATCATTTCCATACTAGCCAATTGCTCGGTGGTTTTCATTAAACCAATTTCAGCGGTTAATGCAGAGCCTGCCCGCCCCGCAAACAATAAAGCGGTTACCACAGGCCCCAACTCTCTGACCACACTCAACGCCAATAGTTGACCCATTTGAGCGTCGGCGCCAAATTTAGCTAAGGTATTATGCCCCTGCAGAGCGACTACCATCCCTATGAACAAAGCGGCCACTAAAATAATAGGCAGAGATAAAATGCCTACGGAATATAATTCTCTTATCAGTAAAGGAAAACTACGCCGTATGCGTGGTTTTCTAAACAAGACCTGCGTCAGAAACAAACCCGAGCGTCCTATACTCGTGCAGGTGTCAATACTGATTCGTCCTAAACTCTGTAATTGATTAATCACTATAACAAATCCTCGGCATAGTTTTTAGCAGGATAATGAAAAGGTACCGTGCCATCGGGTAGACCTTGAATAAATTGCTGGATAGCAGAGGTAGTATTATGCCGTATCTCATCGGGTGTACCTTCACCTATAACCTTACCGTCCGAGACTATATACACGTAGTCGGCTATACTCAATGCTTCTGCTACATCATGCGATACTAAAATACTGGTTAAACCAAGGGCATCGTTCAAACGCTTAATAAGCTGTAAAATCACCCCTTTTGCAATGGGATCTTGGCCTGTCAAGGGCTCATCATACATAATCAATTGCGGATCTAACGCAATGGCTCTTGCTAATGCAACCCGTCTCGCCATTCCTCCCGAAAGCTCGCTAGGCATCAACTCTCTAGCCCCTCGCAAGCCCACCGCCTGTAATTTCATTAACACTAAATCCCGAATCATGGCTTCGGGCAATCGAGTATGTTCACGCAAGGGAAATGCCACATTTTCAAATACCGTGAGATTGGTAAATAAACCACTGTTTTGAAATAACATGCCAATATTGCGTCGAATTTCATACAATTCGGCTTGCTTGAGCGTTGGAACATTACGGCCATTGATCTCAATTTGCCCTTGATGCGGCCGTAACTGCCCACCAATTAATCGAAGTAAGGTAGTTTTTCCGGTACCACTAGGGCCCATTACCGCGGTAATTTTGCCGCGCTGCACCTCTAAATCAAGATTGTCATAAATAGGCCGGTTACCGCGATAAAAGGTTAAATTGCGGATTCTAACGAGAGATTCAGTCACAGTTAAAAATTCTTCACTTAAGTTATTAGCTAACATTATACCTATAATAACTTAAGTGGAGTAGTCTAGATTAAACTTTTCTATGACTTAAATTTAGGGACAGAAGCTTGCTTATTGGTAAAGGGTGATAAATTAAAACGGCTTAGAATTTTATTGAGCGTAAATAGAGCCGACAAGCGACTTAACCAACCTGACTGGTAAGGCTTACCCTTCACAACCGAGGCGGGAGCGCGACTAAGCCGACGATGCGTCCAGGAAAAACCCGCTATAAGCGCCACCATTAAAGTTGAGGGAGAAGCTAAAATCTGCCGAGTACTGGTTGAAGCTTGCTCGCTATACATGGATATCAATGCCTTTTGCAATTTAAGATTAGCTTCCCGGACTTGGATTTGCTTTTTGAGTTGATTTAACATGTTTATCCTTGATTAATGAGTGAATGCACAGCCAACTGTTTACGCGTAGCGGTAAACATCAAGTTTTTAAAGCAACGTTTGATGGTCCAAGCTACTAAACCTAGCAATAAAAGGTTAGCGCCTGCTAGTTGCAGCAGCACAATAGGCCAACTAAAACCCAGATGTAGCAATCCAAAAAACACCGCCAATAAAAGGCTAAGCCAAATCGCAAAGCACAATAAACCACTAATAAATAGCAATAAAATCATTAAAAATAAACTAATCCCAGCCAAACGGGTTTCAAGCCGTGCTATTGCGGTTATTTCCCGAATTACTTGGCTAAAGGTTAACAATAATCCCTTTAGGGCTGCAGATAAATCTTCATAAGGAGCCGTTTGCTGCATGAAGGGTTCTCCTAAATTAACCCAAATGTTTTATAAATTCATTATGTTATGAAAGTGCTTACATTTGCTATAGGTTCGATAATTAGCACTATGCTAAAACCGGCTTTAAGTCTTATAGATTAAAATAAATAGCTCTTATAACCACCATGGATAGCTAGGCATTTCCTTCAATAGCGGATTTTTCTAACCATACGTAAGAGCCTACCCATTCATCCACACTACTATGCTTTTACCATTCTTGTATGTCATAAATTAGCATACCTAACTTTTAACATTTTGGGATTAAAAGCTAAGCAAGTAACTAGGTTAAAGGCTCTTCCATTAGGAAGAGCCTTTAGTTAATCGCCTATTTTCTTTAGCGCTATGGCTAGAATACCGCCGGCTAATGCGGCCATACCGATGGCCTTCAAGGGGTTTTCTCGCACATACTTAGCCACGGAATCATAAAGCTCTTCGGATTGCTCTTGAATATTATGACCTGCTTCATTAAGCATCTTTTTCATGTTTTCATAGGTATCGGAGGCTTTTTCGGTAGCCTTCTCAACTGTACTACTCGCTTTTTCTTTAAGATGCTTGACCTGCTCATTGATTTTATCTTGACCGGGTCGAATCGATGCACCATTGGTTTGATTAGCACTCATAAATAACTCCTTGATTATTAACTATTAATCTTCTTGTTCGGCCAAAAATCTATCAATTTCCCGCTCGGCTTCATCCTTTCTATAACCATAACGCTTTTGCAACAAGCCTGCCAGTTCTTCAACCCGGCCGTTGACCTGATCCACTTCATCGTCAGTGAGCTTGCCCCAGAATTGTTGGGCTTTACCTTTGAATTGTTTCCAGTTACCTGCAAGAATATCTCTATTCATGATGTGCCTCCTCCTCTTTGATGGATTACCACTAAGGTCTCGAACACTATAGAAAAGCTATAAAGTTAGAACTTAAATCCACTTTATTAAGCCTTAGAAATATAATACCACTACTAGCTTAGCTTGGAAAGCCATAGTTAGCGCTCTAGTTTTTAAGAGTCATTGTTGGCCTAAGGTAAATTATTGGTTCCTTTACCATTATTGATTTATTTTATTACCAAACTGACTACCCTTATTTTTAATATGTGTATCTTGTTATCCAGGTAGCTATTGCACTATCAGTTATGAAGGACAAGCCAATAAACTAGTATTTTCTGTAGTCGCTGCCTCAGTATCATGATTAGCACTGATTTGGGCTTGGGGCAGTGAATAATTTGTTTTACGAGTCTTAGGATCTATGAGCGGCAGCCATTGCTGTAGATAAGCGATTTGCTCCTTTACACCGATGTTAGCGTCATAATTGCTAGCTTTCTGATAAAATCCCAAGGCTTTATGGAAATAGAATTTACGCATGTCATTATGACCTTCCTGCTCACCTAACCGCTGCCATTGCTCAGCTACTCCTTTATAACAGCGTGCGGCATAGGGATGATCTTGCCTTTCTAGGGCTTGTTTTAGATGGTGATTATAGGTATCCAGTTGCTTTTTAATAGCCAGGGTTTCTTGAATCAGGTGTTGTAATACCGGCTTATTGACAGGGTTTAAGATGGCTTTACCTTGCTCATTAAATTCTATGCGGTTATTAACATAAAAGGCAGGCGTATGCCCATGTTTATCTTTGACGGTAAGGCTAGCGCCGTAAGCTAATAATAAGCGGATAGCCGAGTATTCCTCTCTATGAATGGCCGAGTGTAACGAACTCCAATTGCGAGCCCCCTCAACCTTAAGCGAAGGAGAGGCACCATGGTCTAATAATACAGCCATACTAACATAATGATTATCATAAAGCGCACAATGCAGGGGAGTCATACCATACTGATATTCATTAATATCTATATATTTTTTATGGTTTTCTATCAGATATTTAATTAATTTAGCATTACCTGAGCTAGCAGGACCATGTAGCGGATAACCTTGTAACTGAACTTTTAAACAAGCGCGTATAGGGGTAAAAAAGCCGAACATATTATCTCCTCCTACTTATAAAATTCTAGGGAGTTTTGCCGAGGTTAAACTTCGCTTGTTCTTGTGTTTGCTCTTCTTCACTTGACTGCTGCTTTATACTTCTAGCTTCTTGCTTTGGGGCTGGTTTAAATAAACCCTGTTGCCCTAATAATTCCGCATCCGCTGGTTGCTGAATTGTCTTAGTCTCTAGTATATCATTTTTTCCTTCTAAGGGCTGAACAAAATGAGTATGCAAAATATGCTGAAAAAAGTGACTCATTAAGTCGGTACCACCCCAAAATACCGCACTACCCAAGCTGCTGATGTTAGCAGCAAGCTTTAAGCTGACACTGGTAAAAAAATCTTCTTTAATTGCACTCTTGGCAATACTGGCAACGCCAGTAGCTAAATAAGATAATGCTAGTAAAAAAGCGATGGCATTACCAACAGAGTAAATAACTATAATACTTAAGTTTGTTAAATTTAATTTATTTAAATATTTAATATCTAAGTCAGTATCGCGTAGATGTTTTCTCAAAGCCTTAGAAATTTCAATAGTTGACTTAGCTCTCCCAAAACTATTCATCGCAATCGTAGTTAATATTCCCGCTGCGGTCAGTAAAAGCCGCAATCCTGGTATCACATAATCCTCCCAATCTTTGGAGGGATCAATTTTAGCAGGATCCGTCTTATAAAGTTTGCTGGTTTCTGCAATACTCAGTATAGAGTTGATGAGAATAAAGATAAAAGCAACCACACTTAAAGCGCCAATGCCTTCGCTAAACCGTTTGGCTTTTTTAGCTGCCTTCTGCTCTGCTACTGTTGGCTGAATCGTTTCAGGTTCATTGTCGGGGTTTTGTCTCTGCTCACGTTGATTAACTTCAATTATAATTTCTTCATTGATAGATTGTTGTCTGTTAACCTGAGAGAAATGTAACCCAGCGCTTAAACCCTGCTCATCAAATCCACTATGGTATATCTCAACTTCTTTGATATTATTCCAAGGTAATTCAACGTCGATAGCCCTCTCTAGCCAGTGGATCATCGCTGAATCGGGGTTAATGGTTTGTTTAACATATTGGCCTGATCTTTCCTGGTACCAAACCTGAACAATGGTATGACTCAGCGAGGCAAGAATAGGTATCTCTTCCATAAAAATGTAATAGGATGGAGACTGAAGAGCGGCTAAATAGGCTTGATAAACGCCTGGGTTATGCAAAAATTCTCCGACAATAGCCTGACTGTTTAATGTTTGCTCATATACTTCGGCATTAGGATATTCATCCGGTTTAAATAACCGAACATAATCTCTTCAATCCTCGTGTAACCGTTGTTTTAGATACTCAGTATTATAGGCCACTTGGTAAAATAGAGTTTGTCTAATTCTAACATCCTGTAAATCTCTATCTAAACGGGTGTTTAGCTCTTGTTCATCAATTTGTTGCGATACCTCATAGCCAAGCAGCGTTAATTTTTCCTTAAGTAACCATTAAGCTTACCTTAAGGAATATGTTTTATAATTTCTTGCCATTAAAAATTCATAATAACTGCGAGGAATTTATGCTTCATGCCAATCCGATTAGCGGCAACTCCAGCCTAAACAAGGAAGAATATAAGCTTCCTGAGTTAAATATAAATAGAGGTACTTGTGAAAAAATAGAAAAAAATAACCTTAACACTTTAGGTTTAAACATTAAGTTCATAGATACCATACAGCAAGTGCTTACCCAATTAAAAGAAAAAGACATTTTATCCAATGGCATGTTAACCATACTGGAAGTCAATCCAGCAGGAGACGTATTACATAATGCGTGGTATGAAGGAAATTATAAAGCCATCTTAAAACCCATGTTTATTAAAGATAAATCCATGAAAGAATCAATTGCTTCGCCATATATTGATGCTTTTTCGGTAAAAGACCAAGATAATCAAGCAGAGAATGAAACCTATATCGCCCCCATAGAATTGAGCTATCCGCTTGAACACTTAAATAAATTAATAGATTTAGAGTATATAAGCCTAAAAAGGCTTGAAAATGATTTCTTAATAGTCGAAGAAAAAGCAAATACAATTTCCATAAAAATTCCTTCCATTGCCCAAAATATGGATGAAAAAGAATTTATTCAAGCGTTTTTCCCTCTACATCTAAAAAAATTAGCCGACCTAAACGCGCTAACCATAGAGAAAAAAGAGGTAATGAAAGATAAATTAATTATCAACATAAATAAGCAAGCCATTAACTATAAGGTTAAATTACCTAATTCTCTTAATACCCAAGAGCCACAAGATGTATTTAAAATCCCATACTTTGAGGACAATAAAGGCAATTTAGTGGGCATCTATTACGAGGATGATGAGCCGCTTAAAGTGCTAGGCGTTAAACTAACAAAAGTAAATCAGATTTTGCCAGTCGTATGCGATGTTGACGCCCATAATTGCATAATAAAACAAACCGATATTAATACCACAGCCTATGACACGAGCCGAGAAGACCGAGTAAAAGACTTGAAAGCAGCTATTCAAAAGTTATTAACAGGAAAATTAAATGCTGAGGAAATAACCGAATATCAAAACGCGGTTAATTCACACATGGGCTTTATTACTCCCCAAGAAATCATCATCTATCATACCATTACCAAAGCTTGTAATAAGCCTACAGACGAGCTAGATGTGTTGTTTCAACATGGCGCAACGGGAGATTTACCTGCAGAAGTGGTAAAAGCCATACAAAAATTAGATCCCAGCAGTGATTTTCCAGCCATTACTAATAAAACCAAAATTATTGGGATCATGGCTCAAATCGATCCGCAAGTATTGCGTATAAGGGGAACTCATATTCTCTTGACCTATAAATACTTACAAGATCAGAATTTTACGGTTTTAATGCCTCAAATATGGGAAGAACAATATCAAAAATTAATACTAGATGTAGATCAAACCAAATTAGGTACAGAGCAAAAAGAGGTTATTGAAAAATTACAGCCATTATTATGTAGTAATCAAGCTATGCAACCTGCCTTGATTTTACAACCAGTTTTTCAACAAAGTAGGAATCGTTATATATTACATCGGGGGCTACGAGGCGATTTAAGTAAGTTAATTAATATTAATGACGAAGATGAAAAGTATTTATCTCAAGCAACTATTGATTCTTTAAATTTCATTTTTAGATGAAACTGTAGGATATAATTAGATAACACCTTAAACTCTATTCAGCGATATGATAGCATTTAATATAGACTTCTTCTCTACCGTTTAACAGGAGCGGAATTATGTCGACTCAATTTAGCAAGTTGTTAAAAGAAATTTCAGCCTCATTGGAGACTTTGGTTGAGGTTCAATGCTTTGGATATGTTACCCTTAGGGATAAAACCCTGCCCTTTATTAAACAGATCACCAAAGACGAACAAGCGGAAGAACTTATGCTGTATTTAACCGGCAAATCCCCTAATGCCCCTAAGGACGTAAAATTTCTAATCACGGATTATCGGGATACTTGTAAGGCTCACCGTACTTTTTCATATACCGATCAAGAAAAAGCCAAAAAAGCCCGCAAGGCTTGCCTTGATTTTCTTAAAGGTATAGAAGAATTAGAATTATTCGGGCAATCTTCGGCAAATCCTGTGCCATCTAACCAAATTCAGCCTACTTAGCCCACCGAAATAGAAAGCTATTTGAGCAGGCCATAACCATAAGAGAATATCCCGGCTATGGCCTTGCAAGGCTAAATGAAATAATTACTCCATACTGCTCTCATATTGGCCTAAATTGGCTAAACCATTGAGCTTAAGCCGCTTGTGCAAAGCTTGTTGAGCCGCTGCTACATTTTCCTCTTTACCCCCCCAGGCTTTTAAAGCATGGTCTTGCAACGCCCGTCCATATGAAAAGCTTAGGTTCCAGGGATTGGCTTTAGCCTTATTCATGGCGTTTAAATGAGCCGTTGCCAGTTCCGAGCTTTGACCACCCGATAAAAAATTAATGCTTGGCACTGCAGCAGGCACATGGCGGCGCAATACAGTTAAGGTTTGCTCGGCGACCTCTTGAACATTGGCCTGTTTAGCGCATTGACTACCCGAAATCACCATGCTGGGTTTTAAAATCATGCCCTCTAACAAAATTTTATGCTTATATAAGGCTTTAAATACGGCGTGCAGTACCGCTTCCGTCACTGCAAAACAACGCTCTATGGTATGGTTACCATCCATTAAAATCTCGGGTTCTACAATGGGCACTATGCCTTGCTCTTGGCAGGCTGCCGCATAAAAAGCCAACATTTCGGCATTGGCTTTAATGGCTAAACAGGAAGGAGTAGTCTCACTAATATGATATACCTCACGCCATTTAGCAAAGCGGGCCCCTTGCTCCTTATATTTTTTTAAGCGCTCGGTCAAACCGTCTAAACCTTGCGTGATTTGCTCGCCGGGACAGTTAGGCAAACTCACTAAGCCCTTATCTACCTTAATTCCTGGCACGGCGCCTTGTTTAGCTAATAATTCTGGAAATGAGGTACCATTTTTATGCTTTTGATACAAAGTTTCTTCATATAAAATCACACCGCTAACATATTGGCCAAATTCCGGTGTGGTAAACAGCATTTCCCTATAAGCCCGGCGGCTTTCCTCGGTAGATGCTAAATTAATGGATTGAAAGCGTTTGGCAATGGTTTTATCGCTTTCATCGGCGGCTAAAATACCCTTACCAGGCACCGCGATGGCTTTAATGGTTGCTAAAAGTTCTGCTTGACTCATGTTTGTTCCCCTTGTTTATGCCAACTATCGATTATTAATAAAAATACGCCTATGACTATGGCAGAATCCGCCACATTAAATGCCGGCCAATGATAATTACCCCAGTAAAAGTCGAGAAAGTCTACAACATAACCCAAGGTAATTCTATCCCATAAATTAGCTAACGCACCACCTAAAATGAGGCTTAAACCGGTTATGGCCCATAATCTATAGCGCGGTAATTTATACAATACCATTAAAATAATGGCACTAGCCAAGATAGCAATCCCGCTAAACAACCAACGTTGCCAACCGCCTGCTTCAACCAATAGGCTAAAAGCAGCCCCGGTATTATGCATTAAGGTTAAATTAAAAAAAGCCGAGATGGAAACGGGTTGGTAAAGTTCTAAATGCTGAACTGCCAAGGTTTTAGTCCATTGATCCAATCCGACTATGATCATGGCGAGTAATAACCAACGATAATTTTTAAGCATTTGCTGTTTATTTCCTTGTTTAAGCGAATTCACGCCGCTCACCCTGCCCCACTATATTTTCAACACAGCGCCCACAGATTTCGGGATGCTCGGGATGAGTACCTATATCGACCCGTCTATGCCAACAACGTACACATTTAGCATGACTCGAAGGTGCCACTTGAATTTGCAGGTGGCCAGCATCAAGCGCGATAGCCTGGGCGGTATTTTCCAAGGGTAGCACCTTAGCGCTAGAGGTAATTAAGACAAAGCGTAATTCATCGCCTAGTTGCCTAAGTTGTTGATAAAGCGCTCCGTCGGCAAACAAGCTTATCTCGGCTTCTAAACCAGCTCCTATCAAGCCGGCATGACGTTGCTGCTCTATTTCCTTATTGACTAATTCCCTGACTTTAATCATGCGTTCCCAATAGATTTGAAAACTTGGATCACTCTCAGATGAACTTGAGGTACTCATATGATCCTCTGTCAAAAATACCGACTCGGAACGTTTGCCTGGCATGTACTGCCAAACCTCTTCGGCGGTAAAACTCAAGACCGGCGCCATACATTTTACCAGCATTTCGGCAATATAATACATGGCCGTTTGTGCCGAACGTCGGGCTACACTCTCGGTCTTACAGGTATATTGCCTATCCTTAATCACATCCAGATAGAAACTGCCCATATCAATACTACAAAAATGCTGTAATTTTTGATAAACCTGATGAAATTGATACTGCTCGTAGGCTTCAACAATAGTTTTTTGCAATAACTCTGCTCTATCCATAGCCCAACGATCTAGACTTACCATTTCCTCATAAGTCACGCGGTGTTGCGCTGGATCAAAGTCATGTAAATTAGCCAACAAAAATCGTAAGGTATTACGAATGCGTCTATAGGCATCGGCAATCCGGTTTAAAATCTCATCCGATAAGGTAATTTCGGCCCGATAATCCACCGAAGCTATCCATAAACGCAGGATATCCGCCCCCATGGTTTTCATCACTTTATCGGGCTCAATGGTATTACCCAATGATTTAGACATTTTGCGGCCCTGAGCATCAATAGTAAAACCATGCGTCAATACCTGCTTAAAAGGCGCTTGGTCGTGCATGGCTATCGCCGTTAATAAAGAGGTTTGAAACCATCCCCTGTGCTGATCGGAGCCTTCCAAATAAAGATCGGCAGGATACTGTAAACCCTCGCGCCTTTGTAATACGCCATAATGCGAAACACCAGAATCAAACCACACATCCAGAATATCGGTCACCTTTTCATAGTGAGCCGCCTCTGCACCTAATAGGCTCTCAGACGCTAGTTCAAACCAAGCTTCAACACCTTGCTGCTCAACGAGTTGGGCCGCTTTTTCCAGTATATTCAAACTATCGGGGTGCAGCTGTTTAGTTTCCTTATGGACAAACACGGCAATAGGCACGCCCCAAGCTCGCTGACGTGAGATGCACCAATCGGGGCGTTTTTCAATCATGCCCACAATTCGCGCTTCTCCCCATTCGGGAATCCATTGCACTTGAGCAATGGCTGCTAAAGCCGCTTGGCGTAAACCTTTTTTCTCCATGCTAATAAACCACTGTGGAGTCGCCCGGAAAATCAAGGGGGTTTTATGTCGCCAACAATGGGGGTAGCTATGATGCAAGGCCTGGTGATGTAACAAGTTACCGCGGGCTTTTAAAACCTCAATCACTTCATCATTAGCTTGCAGTACATGCTTACCCGCAAACAAGGGCGTATTAGGCAAAAAACAACCTCGGTTATCGACAGGGCTTTCAATAGGCAAATGATATCTAGCCCCTGCCATATAGTCTTCTTGGCCATGCCCCGGGGCTGTATGCACGGCACCCGTACCCGCATCTACGGTTACATGATCGCCCAGAATAATGGGTACTTCTCTTGGGTAAAAAGGATGTTGTAGTTTTAAGCCTTCCAATACCTCGCCTACGCATTGACCTATAATTTGATAATCGTTAATACCATAACGCTGCAATACCGCTTGGTGTAACTCTTGCGCTAACAGTAATCTTTCAACATGCTGCTCAAGCCGGTATTGGATTAACACATAATTTAACTTCGGGTTTAAGGCTACCGCCTGATTGGCCGGCAAAGTCCAAGGAGTCGTCGTCCAAATGGGAACGACGAGATTGCCTTCTCCCTTATGCTTAAGCTGCATACGTTCTAAAAAGGCTTCTTCATCGAGTGCAATAAATTTAACGTCTATGGCCGGCGATTTTTTGTCCTGATATTCAACCTCGGCTTCCGCCAGGGCAGAACCACAATCCATACACCAATGCACGGGCTTAAAACCCTGCTGCAAGTGACCGTTAGCAATAATTTTACCTAATGAGCGAATAATATCGGCCTCAAATTGATAAGCCATGGTCATATAGGGATTTTCCCAATCGCCTAATACCCCTAGGCGTTTAAATCCTTGACGCTGATTATTGATTTGTGAATCGGCATAAGCGCGGCAAGCCTTACGAAACTCGCTGGCCGATACTTTTATCCCAGGTTTACCTACTTTTTTTTCTACATTTAATTCTATAGGTAGCCCATGACAATCCCAACCTGGCACATAAGGTGCATCATAGCCTTGCAAGGTTTTGGCCTTGATAATAATGTCTTTAAGTACCTTATTAACGGCATGACCCAGGTGAATATCACCATTGGCATAGGGAGGGCCATCATGCAAAATAAATTGTTTACGGCCTTTAGTATGCTGGCGGATTTGCTGATAGAGTTTTCCTTCTTCCCAACGCTTTAGCATAGCGGGTTCACGTTGCGCTAAATTTGCCTTCATAGGAAAATCAGTTTTTGGTAGATTTAAGCTGTCTTTATAATCTGTCATTGCATACTGCCCATAGATTTATGAATTGCTGCAAGTATAACGCTTATTGTGAGTATCTTTCTACCCTTGCTAAGCGACAAAATTAAAGTCGGCTTCCATAGGTTCTGTTGACAATGGGTTCTCTCTTTTTTCGCCCCTACTAACCCATTGTCAACAGACCCTAAAGATAAAGCAACAATAACTTAAACTCGTTATGAAGTTTTAATAAGACACTTGGGTCTAAGGAGTTTGAAAATATTTTTTAACCACTTGTACATCTGCAAAAATTTGATTTTTTAAGGCTTCTAAAGAAGGAAATTTATATTCTGGGCGTATCTTTACCATAAATTCAACTCGTAAATGGAACCCATAAATAGCTTGATTAAAATTAAATAAATAGACTTCTAATAAGCTACGGGTTCCATCAACTGTTGGGCGAGTACCGATATTGGCAACTCCAAATAAGGGAGATTCAGCGGCTCCATACACTTTTACCGCATAGACCCCGGCAAGCGGCGAAACCTTACGTTTTAAAAAAATATTGGCGGTAGGAAAACCTAACTGCCGGCCACGTTGGTCTCCACGGATCACTTGTCCACTTAAGCTATAAGAGCGTCCTAACATGTCCCCTGCATCGGCCAACTCTCCACGAGCTAAGTATTCACGAATTTTAGTACTGCTTATTCGCTGATTATGCCTAGTCAAGGCATTGACCTGTTCTACCTTAAAACCATACTGCTCACCTGCATTTTTTAATAAAGCTATATCGCCCTGCCGCCCACGGCCAAAACGAAAATCATCCCCTGTAATTAAATAGCGCAGCGCCAACTTATCAACTAAAATATGCCGAATAAATTCCAGGGGAGTTAAATTAGCTAACTTTGGGTTAAAAGCCAAACAAAGCAGATAATCTACCGGCGCGTATTGATAAATCGCTAGCGCTTTCTCGCGTAAACGGGTTAAACGAGCGGGCGCTTCCACAGATTTAAAATATTCGGCGGGTTGCGGTTCAAAGGTAATCGCTATCGAGGGTAGCTTTAACTGCTTTGCCAATTGCACTGTTTGGTGCAACAATTGTTGATGTCCCAAATGTACTCCATCAAAATTGCCAATGGTTGCTACCCCATGGTGCATGGCTTTATGAATATTATGTAAACCTCGAATCAATTGCATTTTACCGCCTAAAAACCTTCAACCGCCTTACCCCAGCTCAGCAAAATCTGCTAAATAACGCTCTTCAATTTAACAAGTCCGGCTAATAGCAAAACCAAAGACAATTTTCGCCAGACTTTAAACATAGCCCTCAACGGGACGCTACAAATTCTAATTCAGTTTGAATAGGAAATTTACAACGGTGTTTACTAAGCGTCACGGCATCAATTAATTGCATAGCTAATTACCTTTTGGTGCCATCAACTCTTTTGATTAGCCTAAAAATTTTTATTCATTTTCACTAATTTTTAGTAAATCAATAGCCATTAATAGCGCCTCTTTATCAACCGGCTTTTTAAATGATACATGAGCCCCCAAGGATTCGGATAAATCTAAATAACCTTCGGGATCTAAACGGCCCCCACCCGAAATGGCAATAATTTTCATATCGGGATGCTTTTTCTTAACCTCAGAAATTAAAGCCGTGCCGCTTTTACGTGGCATAATAATATCGGTGATCATCACATCGGGTTGCATGGTACGAAGTTTCTCTAACGCATCTTCTCCATCTATGGCCCCCTTAACTTCATGTGAGGCACGGGTTAACATCTGACACAGCATATCCCGTACAAATTCATCATCTTCCACTAATAAAATACTCGCCATCTTTATTCCTCCTCTTTTACTTTATATTCGGGTAGATAAATAAATATTTTGGTTCCTTGACCCTCTTTACTTTCTACCGTCATTTCACCATTGTGATCATGCACAATACCCAGCGCCGTCGCTAAACCAAGTCCCGTACCTTTTCCTACTTCTTTAGTGGTAAAAAAAGGCTCAAAAATACGGGTTAATACGTGTTGCGGCATTCCTCCACCCGTATCGGTAATCTCAAGTACTAAATAACTAGGTTTACGTAATTTAACAAAGCGCTCACGGAACGCATCATCGGCCTCAATGCGATAAAGACATAGAGTTATTTTACCCTGATCATCAATGGCATCCACGGCATTACTCACGATATTAACCAATACTTGCTGCAACTCCGTGTGCCCTCCTAGTACTAAATCTTCGCCCTCAATCTCATCACGCTGCTCAATCGCAATGCTAGCGGGCAAGGTAGGTTTTAGTAAAATCAAGGTGCTATTAATGACTTCCCGAATTGAAAGGGGTTTAAAATCATGCTGCTGTTGCCTGCTAAACGATAATAGGCGAGAGACCAGCTCTTGTCCCCTTTCGCCTACCGAAATGACCTTGCTGAGATTATCATAGACTAAGGTATCGGGTTCAACATCGTCCCTAGCCATTTCTACATAACCTATCATAGAATATAAAATATTATTAAAATCATGAGCTATCCCACCTGCTAAGGTACCAATGGCTTGCATTTTTTGGCTTTGTAACAAGGCCTGCTTCATTTTATCTTTGGCTTGCTCGGCTAACTCGCGTTCATTAATTTCTTTTTGTAAGTTTTCATTAACCTTAGCTATTTCTTTAGCTTGTTGGCTGGTCATTTGCGAAAATTGAGTGGTAAATATTAAAAGGGCTGTAATGATTAAACCCACACTCAATAATAAATTAGGTAAGATACTTTTACTCTCCGCTACAAGTACCTGCTCGGGCCAAACTCGAATTTGCCATTGAATACCATAAAGTGCAAGCGTTGCATCGTAACCCCATTGTCTATCAAGCTGTTCATCATTCCCCCGCTGATAAATAACCTGGCCATTCTCGGTAATGCGAATATTATAACCTGGAATAGTATGGTCGCTGATAACATCGTCGAGAAACTCATCTACATCGGCGACACCTAAAATAAAGCCATTAAACTGTTCATTAACGTACATAGGCACGAAAGTTAATAGCCCACGCCCACCTTCAAGCAAATCAACCACCTGGCCAATGATAGGACTTTTAGTTTGCTGTGCTTTTTCAATCGCTTGCATTCTTTTAGGCTCAAAACCGGCGGGTATATTTTCAAATTCATGATTACCTTGCTCAGGCACTATCCAACGTATGTGCAAGGAGGGATCAACCCATTCTATACCCTTATACCCCGTATATCCCATAACGTGGGCCTGTGCATCTGCTACCCATTCATTTTTAGGCGTTCCCTTATGACTTTCCCAGCGTTTAGCCATGCGGGCGAGTGAATTCACTTGAAATAGCAACCGATTGGCAATTTCACTTTTAACACTTTTAGCGGCTAGCAAGGTGAAGCGATTAATACTGGTTTCGCGTTGAATCATTAAGGCTTGCCATAGCAATAAGGTGATGGTTAAAGAAATAACTCCTACCAACAAAGGTAACCCTTTAATATGCCGCAACTGTTTCAAATCTATTCCTTAAGATAGCTATAAAGTGAATCAAGATAATAGCATAGATAATGAAAAATGGTTATACGGCTTCTTATGAAACTTCTATTGAATAAACGCTATTTCGCAACCAATTACATTAAGATAATTGGTATTTAGCCGGTGAAGTGGTAGAATGTTTCGCTCTGTGTCCCGGTAGCTCAGCTGGATAGAGCG
>Ga0182739_1000980_pt1 | contig 31823 bp, 26 predicted proteins | sample eDN5th30CBELigBY_FD_128873 | JGI IMG/M metagenome (GOLD analysis project Ga0182739, IMG submission 128873) | Enriched backyard soil microbial communities from Emeryville, California, USA - eDNA 5th pass 30_C BE-Lig BY (version 2) (version 2) | ecosystem: Environmental > Terrestrial > Soil >... | reverse complement strand
TGGTGTTCATCGGGAGGATGAAAGCCGAAATTGTTGGAGGAAGCAGGAAAAGTGGTGTTCATGGAGAGGATGAAAGCCGAAATTGTTGATGGAAGAGGAAAAAGTGGTGTTCATCGGGAGGATGAAAGCCGAAATTGTTGGTGGAAGCGGAAAAAGTGGTGTTCATCGGGAGGATGAAAGCCGAAATTGTTGGTGGAAGCAGGAAAAGTGGTGTTCACCAAAGTAATGAAAGCCGAAATCCATGGTAGCAGCAAAATAAATGACGTTCACCAAAGAATTGAGAGCCGGAAAGGAATGCCCAATAAAGTATGTTTTACGACTTACACACTTTATTTGACACCCCCGAACCCAAGCCAGAATTTCCAACTTTCAAAGAAAAGGTGTCTGTCATAAAAACCTTTTCTTTGAAACCGAAGATCTATTTACTCCTTCATTCTCAAAAGAAGTACGTTTTCTCCTCTCCTATCATACAGGATTACTATAATAAGTAATAAAATTTATATCTTGATCGTAATTCCCGAATCCTTTTCCGAATAAGGTAACGCCACCGACATTTTCTGCATCTTCTTTAATTTCTACTTTTAAATCCCACATACCGCTTTGTTCTTCTCGAAATTGATCAATCGTGAGATCAGATAATTTTTTTCCATCAGCATAAACGCCATGTTTGGTAATGCGGATAGTAAGCAAGATTCCGTATTGATTGGTTTCATTTGGCCACCAATCAGGGGTAAAGCGACCTCTTGTATCAGAAAAGTCTCCTGGGCTGGTCCATGTGCATAGTTCTTTTCCATTTAAGGAAAAAGTAATATCAGACGGCCAAACATTATTGGAAAAAGGAAACTCTGATGATGCTTCCAATACAATATCAATCATCTCAAGCTTATCCGTCTCTTTTAAAATAGATGGAATGCGATATTCGATAAACCCTTTCGTAAACCAAAGAATAGCTGCTTGATTCTTTTGCGGATCCATAAAGTATTTAGGATCATCATATTCACCAATCGTTTTTGTAGTTGTAGCAAGTCCACAGGTCGGGTGAACATCAAAATGAAAATAGTGTCCAACGGGGATTTCTTGTTTATAGCTTTCATAAGCAGAGTAAATCTTTTGTGGAAACTGGATATCGATTCGATCCACTTTTAAGATAACGACTTTTTGCAGCCCAGACTTACCAGGTACAATTTCGGTTTTCACTAAACCTGCATCATTCATTTTCGTGATATGTCTACTGACAATTGCACTACTTATATTCAGTTCTTTAGCTAATTCTCCAATATTCATCTTCTTCTTAGATAATAATTTAATAATGTTTATTCGAGTAGGACTAGATAGAACTTCATATACAGGGATAGAATTTTCCGATATATCTAATTGCATTTGTGATACCCCCCCTTTATTACTTTTATATTACTATATGAATAAACTAATAGCAAAAAGAATTAATTTATATAACTAATTGGTTAAATAAAAAGAATGAAATTATTAAATTAGTATACTATTAAGTTATTGACAACGGTTTCATTCTATAATATATTTTATTCGTAAGTTTATCTTTTAGGTAAGTAACTAGCAATGAATGAATAAGTTAAAACGCAAAGGAGGCATTGATACATAAATTAGCTTATTATCTATTCATATTTTTCTAAAAAATGACAATGGAGGAATCATAATATGCAAGTGAATTTATTATTAGATAAACAAGGACCGACAATTAGTAAATATATATATGGGCAATTTGCAGAGCATCTAGGCAGATGCATTTATGAGGGAGTATGGGTTGGAAAGGATTCGGATATCCCAAATGTTAATGGAATCCGCAAAGATGTAGTGGAAGCACTAAAGAATATCCAAGTTCCCGTCGTTCGCTGGCCAGGTGGCTGTTTCGCCGATGAATATCATTGGAAGGATGGAATTGGTCCAAGTGAGAAAAGAAGTACTATTGTGAATACTCACTGGGGTGGTGTGACGGAGAATAATCATTTCGGAACACATGAATTCTTTGAATTAATTCGCCAGTTAGAATGTGAAGCATATATTAACGGCAATGTTGGTAGTGGAACTGTTCAAGAAATGCAGGAATGGGTAGAATATATGACAATGAACGGGGAATCACCAATGGCAAATCTTCGCAGAGATAATGGCCAAGAAGAAGCTTGGAAAGTGGAATTTTTCGGAGTAGGCAATGAGTCTTGGGGGTGTGGCGGAAATATGCGCCCAGAATATTATGCAGATTTATATCGCAGATACCAGACTTATGTACGTAAGTATGGGGAGCATACTATTTATAAAATTGCTTGTGGTCCGAATGTAGATGACTATAACTGGACGGAAGTATTAATGAGAAATGCGGCTAATTACATGGATGGACTTAGTCTTCATCATTATTCTATTCCAACAAGAGTATGGAAGGATAAAGGAAAGGCGTGGGATTTCCCGGAAGAACAATGGTATTCCGTTTTAGAGCATGCACAGTATATGGATGAGTTGATCACGAAGCACAGTACTATTATGGATAAATACGATCCAGAAAAACGTGTTGGCTTAATCGTAGATGAGTGGGGTGCTTGGTACAATGTAGAACCAGGAACGAACCCAGGCTTCTTATATCAGCAAAATACGATTCGAGATGCAATGTTAGCTGCTATTACACTAAATATTTTCCATAAGCATGCAAATCGAGTACATATGGCGAATATTGCTCAAATGGTTAATGTATTACAGGCGATGCTTTTAACAGAAGGAGAAAAAATGATAAAAACGCCTACTTATCATGTTTTTGATTTGTATAAATACCATCAGGATGCAGAGTTAATAGATTCCTATGGTGATGAAATTACTCATGTAACATACACTGTCTCCAAGAAGGATGGAAAAGTAACTGTTTCCCTATGTAATTATGATTTAACAGAAACAAGAGAAATTACACTTTCTAGAAAAGAAGGAGAATTTGTTGTCCTAGAAGCAGAATATCTTACAGCTGATGTAATGGATGCCCATAATACATTTGAAGAACCGGAAGCGGTGTCTATACAACCATTTACTCGTTATAAAACAGATAAAAATAGTTTAATTGTTACCTTACCACCAATGAGTGTTGCGAGTATCATCATAAAGGAAAATTAAGATGGCCTGCATTGGTTGCGAGCTAAAGGAACAGGTTAGTCAAATGGATGTTGATACGCTTGTACAAGAACAACTTTCCTTTGAAACAGATTTAGCGATGGAAGAAGTAAGAGATCAGCGATTGCAAATATGTCATCAATGTGAGCAACTGAATCAGCATACATGTGGAAGATGCGGATGCTTCGTTCGTTTTCGTGTCAGTTTAAAGCAGAAAAGCTGTCCTGATAGAAAGTGGTAGGATCAGAGTCAACTGAATATAGTGCGAGAAATGTGAAGGTTGCCTATTGCTGCCTTCTTTTTTTATAAATAAAAAAGAAGTGTAATATACTTGAGATGCGGGAAAGAAAAAAGGAATATTAAGCAAAAGCAAAAAATTGTATGGAAAAAAATTTGCTGCAACCTTATAATGAATTATTGAATTTATGTAAAAAAAATAATGGTTTTTATTTTGTATAAAATTAATATAATTAGTTTTTTCGAAGAAAAGTCTAATGAGGCCGGTCCTTATCAGACTTTATTTATATTCATGATAAATCTTTCGACAAAGAAATTTAAAAATCTATCATTTTTAAGCGATAATTGTTGACAAAAAAACTCAAAAGTACGTTATTGACTCTCGTTTCAAAAAAGGATTATATTGTCTTAGACACAATATATTGAAGCAGAATATCGACATCTATCTATATTTAGTAGACTTTGTAAGAAATAGAGCGTATTGCTTAGAATATAGCTTTTTTTCTTTTTTTTATTCAAGTCTTTCAAGGAGGGAGAATTTTTGCTTATTGTTTATGACAGTAAGACGGGAAATGTACGCAGGTTTTTTTATAAATTAGGACTTCCAGCGAATAAAGGAATCGAGATAAGAGCTGGATTAAAAGTCTATGAACCATATATATTATTAACTTACACAACTGGGATGGGACAAGTTCCTCAAACAACATTAGACTTCCTTAAAACAAATAATAGGAACCTTCATGCTGTAGTATCCAGTGGAAATAAAAACTGGGGCCAAAATTTCGCTTTAAGTGCTAACAAAATATCAATTATGTACGGGGTACCAATCTTACATAAGTTTGAGATGAGCGGTATGCCTGAAGATGTGGAGATAGTTAGAGAAAGGGTGCAAAATATTAACTATGAGACATATAGAACTAAACAACGAAGTGACACAGCTTAATGAGAAGGGCTTTTTCCGACTCGAAAAAGATAAAGAAGCTGTCGCTGAATTTCTAGAATCTGAAATCAATCCGAAGCTAATTCGTTTTGACTCTATTGAACAAAGATATACGTATATGGTGGAAGAGGATTTCTATTATCCACAGGTATTAGAACAATACAAAATCTCGGAAATCGAGGAAGTTACAAAGCTTGTTTATAATTATCAATTTGAGTTTCAATCTTATATGGCTATTTCGAAATTTTATAAAGATTATGCTTTAAAAACGAATGATAAGAAGAACTACCTTGAAACTTATGAGGATCGAATTATTATTGTTGCTCTATTCTTGGGTCAAGGAGATTTCGAAAAAGCAAAGAAAAACGCAATCGCAATGATTGAACAGCGTTACCAGCCAGCTACTCCAACTTTCTTGAATGCGGGGAGAAGCCGCCGTGGTGAGATGGTCTCTTGCTTCTTATTAGAAATGGACGACTCCTTAAACTCGATTTTCCATAATATTAATACATCTGGACAGCTATCGAAAATAGGAGGAGGCGTAGCCTTGAACCTTTCGAAGCTGCGTGCCCGCAATGAACAGATAAAAGGGATCGATAACGCTGCATCAGGTGTGGTGCCTGTTATGAAGCTTTTAGAAGATACATTTTCTTATGCCAATCAATTGGGACAGCGAAAAGGAGCTGGAGCTGTCTACTTAAATATTTTCCATTGGGATATTGTGGAATACTTGGATACAAAGAAAATCAATGCTGATGAGAAATCACGTATCCAAACACTTTCAATCGGCTTAATTGTGGAAAATAAATTTTTCCAATTAGCGAAAGAAAACAAAGAACTATATGTATTTGCACCTTTCAGTGTGTATAAGGAATATGGTATTCATTTGGATGATATGAGAATGGATGAGATGTATGAAGAGCTTGTTGCTAATCCGAACGTGAAAAAGCGTGTGGTGATGTCAGCGCGGGAAATGCTGACGAAAATAGCACAAATCCAGCTGGAGTCTGGTTATCCATATTTTATGAACAAATCAAATGCCAATAAAGGACATGCACTTAAAGATATTGGACAAATTAAAATGAGTAACTTGTGTACAGAGATTTTCCAACTTCAAGAGACATCGGAAATCACTGATTATGGACAAGCCGATATTATCCGTCGTGACATCAACTGTAACTTAGGTTCCCTAAATATCCCGAATGTGATGAAGCCTGGTGAGGTTTTCAGAGATTCTGTACATGTTGGAATTGATGCATTAACAACCGTGTCAAATATTTCGGACATTCAAAATGCTCCATCTGTTAAAAAAGCAAACGAAGAGCTTCATGCAGTCGGGTTAGGAGCGATGAATCTTCATGGATATTTAGCGAAAAACAAGATTAGCTACGAATCAGATGAAGCAAAAGACTTTACGGCTACTTTCTTTATGATGATGAATTTCTATTCCATTGAAAAGAGTATGCTCATTGCAAAGGAAAGAGAAGAAACATTTAAAGAGTTCGCAAAATCGGAGTATGCAAAAGGAACTTATTTTGAAAAATACAAACAAGTAAGCTTTGCGCCTAAAACAGACAAGGTAAAAGAACTGTTTGAAGGCATTTATATTCCTACGTGTGAAGATTGGACAGAATTAGCTGCACTAGTGCAAGAACATGGGATGTATAATGCGTACCGTCTGGCTGTTGCGCCAACTCAATCAATAGGCTATATTCAAAATGCGACAGCATCAGTAATGCCGGTTGTTAACCAAATTGAGTCTCGTACCTATGCTAACTCTACAACTTATTATCCGATGCCTTATATGGATGAAACAAACTTTTGGTTTTATAAATCAGCGTTTGATATGAACCAATTCAAGGTAATGGATTTAATTGCTGCAGCTCAAGAGCATGTAGACCAAGGGATATCAACGATTCTTTACGTAAACTCAGATGTGTCTACAAAAGAATTGGCCCGTTATTATATTTATGCAAATGAAGTTGGATTAAAATCACTTTACTATACAAGAACTCGCAATCTAGCAATTGATGAATGTATTGCATGTGCCGTTTAAAAAAGAAGATGATGGAGTAGGAGGAGTGAGGACTCCTCCTGTTTTCTGGAATTACTGGGGGTAATGAAATGACAAAGTATGCTGTTAACTGGAATCAGCATGAAGATGATTTCACACAAATGTTTTATACACAGAATACTAGACAGTTTTGGCTGCCAGAAGAAATCAGCCTTTCTTCTGATAAAAATACATGGGTAGAATTGTCGAAAGAAGAGCAAGATACTTACAAAAAAGTGCTTGGTGGACTAACATTGCTGGATACAGAGCAAGGTGGCGAAGGCATGCCTCTAATCGGTATGCATATAGAAGGATTGCAGCGTAAGGGCGTTCTTTCTTTTATGGGGATGATGGAGCAAATCCATGCTAAATCCTATTCGACAATTTTTACAACATTAGCGACAGAGGAAGAAATTGACGAAGTTTTTAATTGGGTACATAATCACCCACAGTTACAAGCAAAGGGAAACCGTATCTCAGAATATTATCAGAAGCTGTTTAGCCCGAAAATAAATAAATATGATCTTTACATGGCAATGGTTGCTTCCGTGTATTTGGAGTCATTCCTTTTCTATTCTGGGTTCTTTTATCCATTGTTCTTGGCTGGTCAAGGAAAGTTAACTGCTTCAGGAGAAATTATTAACTTAATCATCCGGGATGAGAGCATTCACGGTGTATATGTAGGTCTCATCGCTCAAGAGTTATATGGACAATTAACACCAGAGGAACAAGAAAAAGCGACTCACGAAAGATTAGAATTACTAAACACACTATACGAAAATGAATTAGAATATACACAGGATTTATATCAGCAAATAGGGTTGGTAGATGAAGTGAATAAATTCATCCGCTACAACGCGAATAAAGCTTGTATGAATCTTGGCTATGAACCTGTCTATCCGTCCGAGCCAATCAACCCGATTGTTGAAAATGGCATGAAGACAGATACGAAGAACCATGACTTCTTCTCTGTAAAAGGAAACGGTTATGTAAAAGCTACAAAGGTAGAACCGTTGACAGATGAGGATTTTATTTTTTGATTGTAGATAAAAGTTGATTGATCTAGTTTTGACTCATTTCAATTTTAGCCTTCTCCACTAAAGTGGAGGAGGTTTTTGTATTTTTAGCTTTTGGGAGCATAAATAAATGTTTGATCCTTTTTATCAACTTATACAAAATCTTCTTCTTAAATGATTAATGCAATTTTATTTTCTATAAACCAGAGTATATGAATAGTTACAAGTATAGTGACATAAATTCACAAAAAAACTTCAAAACTCGAAATTTTTTTGTAAATTATAGTGAATATTTTCATTATTTGTAATACAATAACTCTTTGTGGGGAGGAGAAAGAATGAACTTATTAACAATTACTTTACAGCATTTTAAACCATATTGGCGCAAGCTATCACTTGCCTTATTTTTCTCATTAGTTGGCGGTGCGTTTACGATATTACCTCCGATTTTAGTAGGGAAATTGGTGGACGAAGTAATCGGTGATAAAGCAATAGCTTTTATACTGTGGATTGTTTTCGGAATATTAGCAGCATTTCTCGGAAAAGCGGTATTTGAATCCTTGCAGGAATTTGTACAGGTGAAAATTGGCTTTGATGTGATTACGGATATGCAAATTCGTGCGTTTAAAAGACTACACAGAACACCAATGTCTTTTTTTTCGACGACGCCTCGTGGAGACATGTTATACCGACTAACCCATGATGTGGAATCAATTCAAAACTTGAATAATACGGTCGTACCGCGTATTCTTCAACAAGTAATTAGTGCAGTTGCAGCTTTTATTACGGTGTTTGCAATATATTGGCCTGCTGCAATAGTGATGTTCATTGTATTTGCCATTTATATTTTCCCATCCTTTAAACTAGGCAAAACAATGCGAAAAATGAGCGCTGTACAAAGAGATATGAGCGCAGATATGTATCAGCATCTGCAGGAAAGTATTGAGAGTGTTCGCTTAGTAAGAACATATCAAACACAAAAAGACGAAATAGCTACACAGGAAAGAAAATTGGCGAATTGGAAAACTTATTCCATTCGAGCAGCCTTAATTGGAAAAGTGAATTGGCGTTTGGGGAATTTATTTAATATAGCTACACCTGGTGTTGTAATGCTGATTGGTGGATTGGCAATTTGGCAAGGGAATATTACCATAGGAACGCTCGTTTCTTGTTTGAACTTTATTCCGATTATGTTTCAGCCTGTTCGTTCCTTAGCGGAAAATGCCTTGACAATTCAACAAGCAATTCCAGCACTACAAAGAATTTACGAATATTTTGATCTGCCAGAAGAGCATGAGCAAAGTCTTCCGGATTTTGGTTTAGTTCGAGGGAAAATAGCTTTACATAATATTGGGTTCTCCTATCCAGGAAGTGAAAAGCAAGTTTTGAAAGGTGTATCTGTTTCGGTGGAAGAAGGGAAACATATCGGAATCGTCGGAACGAGTGGTGGAGGAAAAAGTACACTTATTCAAATATTGCTGGGACTTTATGAACCAGAGAAAGGTTCAGTCACCATTGATGGCAAAGATTTATTTAAGTATAACCGCAATAGTTTTCGCAGACAGGTAGGAGTAGTCTCACAGGAAACCTTTCTATTAAATAGTACGCTTCGCAATAATCTTTTATACGGTAAACCAGATGCAACGATGGAAGAGTTAGAGCAGGCTGTTGAAGCAGCAGGATTAAAAGAGCTGATTGACTCTTTGGAGGATAAATATGAAACGATAGTTGGCGAGCGCGGCTTGAAGCTTTCTGGAGGACAAAGACAAAGGGTTGCCCTTGCAAGAGCCATTCTCCGTCAGCCACCGGTGTTAATTTTTGATGAAGCTACCTCTTCTTTAGATGGTGAAACAGAAGAAAAGGTTCAAGAATCATTGGAACAATTAATACCAGGGCGAACAACCATTACAATTGCTCATCGATTGATTACAGTTAGAAAGGCGGACACAATCCTGCTGCTAGATCAGGGGATGGTTGCCGAACAAGGAACACACGAAGAACTGTTAGCTTTAAAAGGGCAGTATTATCAACTATATCGAGCACAATATAGCGAGCTAGAGAAGGAGATGATTGGATGAGTAAGCAAAATGTCTCCAAACAAAAGAAAATCGGTGATGGCAAGCGAGTCATTCAATTTTTAATGCCTTATAAAAAATGGGTTATTGGGGATTCCATCGTTATTGCCATTAGCCAGGTTTTTTCTGCATTAATCCCAACCTTAGCCCTAAGCTGGCTGATTGATACAATCCTGCCGAGTGAGAATAATACTTGGTTATGGGGATTAATGTGGCTGTTGGTATTATCTGCTGTATTAGATTTAGGAATGATGATCATTGATGAGTATTTTTGCCATATTACAGCGAAATCTGTAACAAATAGACAGAAGCTAAGACTATTTGGACATTTGCAAGTATTGCCTTTCTCGTTTTATCAAAACAATTCTTCTGGAGAATTACTAGCACGAGCTTCCGATGATCCAGATACCCTTCATAATTTTTTAGCATGGGAAGGGTCAACCTTTATGGCAAGTGCACAAGGGGTAGTGATTTATAGTATTGTTCTGTTTTTCATCCATCCTTATTTGATGATTACGAGTGTTGTTCTAGGAATTGTTTTTTACTGGGCGTCGAACTATGTAGGGGCAAGAACAAGAGCAGCATCGGCTGACGCTCGTGCAGAAGCGTCCAAATATTTAGAGAGATTAAGAGAATCAGTGACAGGCATTCATCTATCACGAGTGATGGGTGTTTCTGATAGTGAAGTGGAAAGTGTTGTTTCCATTAGGGACTCTTTCGTAAAACATTCTTTAAGAGAACTAAAAGCAAGGATGCAATCCGTAGTGGTGATTGCAAGCTATAACGGTTTTGCACTAGGACTTGTCTATTTTATTAGTACACTCCTTATTTGGAATGCTGATTTAACAAGTGGTCAAATGCTGACTGCAGGTGGGTTAGTAACGATTGCGGCAAATGAAATGCAGCGCCTCCTCCGAAATTGGCTATCTGTTAGAAGAACAGGTCCTGCTTTGGATCGTTCCGAAATTTTGCTTTCACAACCTGTATCAGAAGCAGAAACAAAGCAAGGAATGAAAGGAGAAAGAGCAAAGGGAGATGTCCGTTTGAAAGATGTTTCCTTCGTTTACCCTGATAAAGAGGAAAATGTATTAAAAGGTGTATCTTTTGATATTAAGGCAGGAGAGAAAATAGCGTTGGTAGGACCAAGTGGTTCAGGAAAATCCACAATTATTGATTTGCTCTTTCGATTGTATGATACAACAAAAGGTTCGATCGAAGTGGATGGACGAGAGATAAGAGATTGGGATACAGATTGGCTTCGTTCTCAAATGGCAATTGTCACACAGGATGTACTAATGCGGAGTGGAACTCTGGCAGACAACTTACGAATCGGAAAATCAGATGCTACAGAGGAGGAGTTGTATGAAGTTCTCCGTGCGAGCGGTTTAGGTGAATTAGTAGAAACACTCCCAGAAGGTCTAAATACAAAAGTCGGAGAAAGAGGAAGCCTGCTGTCTGGTGGCCAAAAACAGCGTCTGTCCTTAGCAAGAGCGATTTTAAAAGATGCACCAATCCTTGTTTTGGATGAAGCGAGTTCAGCACTTGATCCCATTACAGAAGCGAAGATTAATGAAGCAGTGCTGAAGACGACGAAAAAACAAACGATTTTCATCATTTCACATCGGTTATCAACCGTACTAGCTGCAGATCGTATTATCGTATTAGATAAAGGCGTAATCGTCGAAGAAGGAACACATCAAGAATTATTAAATGATAATACTGGTGTGTACACACGACTATTCAAACGCGAAGCAGATATTGGAGAAGCAACGGTTAATCAGACAGATGCTCAGCTGATATAAATATTAAATGGAACAGTAATTTCTTTAGGAGATTACTGTTTCTTTTAGTAGTTTTGATTTTTTAGAGAAAACAAGTTAGCTGGAAATAAAGGGTTTCTTAGTTACTGTCTTGTGATCAGAGCATGGGGAAAGGGAGAAGGTTTGTCGTCAGTGACCGATTCGACCTTGGAGCGGGAGAAAAGGGAACAGAGGAGATCTGTCAGTGACCGATTCGACCTTGGAGTAGGGAAAAAGGGAAGAGAGGAGATCTGTCAGTGACCGATTCGACCTTGGAGGAAACAAAAAGGGAACAGAGGAGGTCTATCAGTGACCAATTCGACCTTGGAGGAAGCAAAAAGGGAACAGAGAAAGCTCGTCAGTGACCGTTTCCCCATCAAAGGAGAGCAAAAGGGAATAGAGAAGGCCCATCCGTTACCATTACATCATCAAATCAAGCAAAAAGGGAACAGAGAAATTTTGAAATACCCATTTGTGAAAACAGAAGAAGGCGCGCTTACTTTTGAAAAAAGCAAGAGAATAAACGGATAAAAAATACATGGCTGAATTTAAAAAGTGCTATAGTTATATATGTCGAAATATTCTGAGCAAGAGTGGGGGAAAAGGAATGGCAAATACGTTAAGAGAATCCTATAACCAAACAAATTATAAACTAGGTAATCATGGTAAAAGAAATGTCCAAGTATTAAAAGAAGCATTACAAGAAATAGACGAAAATGTGGAAAGCGATATTTATGGTCAAGGAAAAATAATAGAAGACTTCCAAGAAAAAATGGCTAAGCTTTTAGGAAAAGAAACAGCAGTCTTTTTCCCCAGTGGGACAATGGCCCAGCAAATCGCCCTCCGAATATGGTGTGATGAAAAAGATTTAGGGAAAGTCGCCTATCACCCATTAAGTCATTTGGAAATACATGAGCAAGACGGATTAAAGAAGCTTCATAAAATAGAAACAATCTTATTAGCTGATGAAACAAGAGTAATAGAATTAGAAGATATTAAGGAGATGGAGAATGGAGTTGCCTGTGTACTGTTAGAATTGCCACAACGAGAAATTGGCGGGCAATTGCCAAGCTTTGAAACACTAGTACAAATTTCTTCTTATTGCAAAGAACAAGGAATTAAACTTCATCTTGATGGAGCAAGATTATTGGAGGTACTGCCCTTCTATCAAAAAACAGCAGCAGAAGTAAGTGCTTTGTTTGATAGTGTCTATATGTCATTTTATAAAGGAATTGGCGGTATCGCTGGGGCAATATTAGCGGGAAGCAGAGAGTTTACTAGTCAATCAAAGGTTTGGAAACGAAGATATGGTGGTGATTTAATCAGTTTGTATCCATATATTCTGTCTGCAGATTATTATTATGAAAAACGAGCTTCTAAAATGGCTGAATACTATGAATCTGCTAAAGAGTTGGCAGCACTTTTTAATGTGTGCGAAGGAATCCGCACCCTTCCAATTGTGCCAGTTTCTAATATGTTCCACGTTCATTTTGAATTGGAAAAGGAAGAAGCAGAGGCTATCCTAACAGCTGTTCAAGAAATGACGGGAATCGGGATAAGTGGCTATATAAATGTAATTAATGAAAATACCCCCGCTTTTGAAATTAGCCTTGGTGATGCCTATAAAGACATTCCGACAGAAATAGTGCGAGAAATGTTTGGAGTCTTATCGGGAAAAATAAGCGAGGTTAGGAGGGAGAAGTAATGGAGGTTATCGAGCAATGATGGCTACGAAGTGTTCGGTAAATTAGATAACTTTCCAGCAGGGGTTAAACAATACTTCTTGCAGAAAAGATTAGTTGGGCAGGAGAAGTAAAGGATGGTTTGGCTGAAAAACGAGTAGGTTTGGCTGAAAAAAGAAAAGTTTGGCTGAAAAACGAGTAGGTTTGGCTGAAAAAAGAAAAGATTGGCTGAAAAGCGAGTGGGTTTGGCTGAAAAAAGAAAAATTTGCTGAAATCACAGAGAGATTGAGCTAATAAATGATAATTAACACAAAGCATTCAGGAGATTTAGATAGAATAAACTCATATTTTCCTAGCATTCAGCACAGCTTTCTTTTCTTTCTCCACTCTATTCAGCTTTATCCATCCATCCATCCATACGGGCAAGAAAAATGTCTTATTCCCCTATATGGAAAAAATAGGTTGATTAGCAATCGATACATCCATATAATTTGAATAGTATAAATATTTAGATAGGGGTTAGAGGAAGGAAAGGGGATCTATGAGAAAATTTGTGAAAATTATCATCTATTATTTACTTGGCACTATTGCCATACTGGCTTTAAGTGTTTTTCCAAAATACTTTCGAATGAGGGATTTACCAGAGGGAGAGGGATATTTCTCCACACTTCTCTCCTTTTTATCAAAGGAATTTTTTCAGAAAGAAGAATGGGTTTATTCCTTAAATGGTGTAGATAAAAAGCCGATTCTGGATGTGCTCTGGCCAGCTTTTATTTATTCGATGGAAATACTATTTGGTGCTATTCTCCTCGGATGCTTTGTTGCTTTTATTTTATCAATATTATCTTTTTTTCTACCGAAGTTCTTGTTACAGCCAATAAAGAGATTCCTAGATTTAATTGAGTCGGTTCCAGATATTATTATTGCAACACTTCTGCAAGCATTAGTAATCTTTATCTTTGCTCAAACGGGTATCGAGATTTTTGCGGTAGCTAGTTATTCAGAAAAGGCATATGCTGGTCCAATTATCACACTTGCCATTCTTCCTGCTATTTCGTTATTCAAAATTCTTATATTGATGATGGAAGAGGAGTATTTGAAGGTTTATGTAACATTTGCAAGAAGTAAAGGAATTCGCAATTTTCCAATCCTATGGAAACATATTCTTCGTAATATTATCCCAGTATCCTTTCATCATATGAAAATTATTATTTGGGGATTGTTATCTAGCCAATTTATAATCGAACGCCTGTTTAATGTTCATGGATTTACCTATTTTCTTGTAGAGAACTTTACACCAATGACAATTGCTGTATCTTTGCTGCTTATATTTACGCCATTTTTTATTCTTTTCCAAATAGTAGAGATATGGATACAGGAAGAGCAAGAAAAGGCCCGAGAAGTGAAAAAGGATTCGTGGAAACAGAAAATGAGTTTTTCACATTTTTTGTTATCGTCAAAGGTATTTGGTATTAACCTAAGGGATGGGGTGCGAAGTTTTAGTTGGGATAAGCTCTCCTTGATTCGCCCACTGACTTGGATGGGAAAAACGTTTGCTTTACATATGAAAAATTGGAAATTTGCTATAGGTAGTCTGTTCTTTATTGTCGTTATTGGCTATAGCATTATTTATTCGGTAACGACCGATAACCATGTTGATCAGATGCGGTTATTTTATGCAGAAGATGGAGTGACACTAATCTCTGCCATGCCATTTGCCCCAACGGAACCTTTCTTCTTTGGATCCGATAGATTAGGTTACAGTCTGTTTGATCAAATTGTGATTGGTGCTAAGTATACGCTGTTTTTCGCGCTACTTATCGCGTGCTTACGTGTAGTTGTTGGATTATTACTGGCAGTAATTTACTCTTTTTACTTGAAACAGCCAGCACAGCAATGGGTTGCAAAGATGGTAGATTCGATTCATTTTATGCCATTAAGCTTGATTGCTTATATTTTATTAAGTCCGATTCTTTTACCAGGTTTTGACGGATTCAGCTATTCCTTTTGGGAAAGAGTCTTTTTAGAAACGATGATTTTGACTCTGTTGGTGGTTCCATTGACTACTGTATTATTAGGGAAAGAAATCAATCGTGTGTCTGATTATGAATTTATTGCAAGTGCGAAAGTAATGGGCGGTGGGAAATTTCAAATTTTCACTCGACATATACTCCCGCATTTAGGTCCAAGGCTTACCATTTTATTTGGACAACAATTTATTCAAGTGTTATTAATTTTTATGCATTTGGGCATTTTTGATTATTTCTTTGGAGGAACAAAATTATCGATGGATCCAATGTTTGCTGATCCTCCACAATCCTCTACTTATGAATGGTCAGGGTTAATCGGACAGGTCGGCAGAGGAGCAATTGGCTCTGGACAGTACTGGTACTTATATATTCTTGTGCCATTTATTTTCGCGATATTTGCCATGCAGCTAATTGTTCAAGGGGTGAAAGAGGTTCAACAAGTAAAAGTAGGAGTTATTTTTAAGCTGCCAAGCTTTCGAAAGAAAAAGCAAAGCATACAATCAAAAGAAGCAGCACCAATGATTACGAAAGAGAGTTTCACACAGATAGGGAGAGATGCAAATGGAAATCAGGCAATTACACCACCATGATGCAGAAGCATATTTTGCCCTCAGATTAGAAGCATTGCAAACAAATCCAGAAGCATTTGGTTCTAGCTATGAGGAAGAAAAAGATTATCTGCTAAGTCAAATACAAAGCAGATTAACAGATCCTGCTTATGTATTTGGGGCATTTCTTGAAAATAATCTAATAGGTGTCGTTACCTTAGTGAGAGAAACAAAGCAAAAGATGAGCCATCGTGCTAATATCTATGCTGTCTATGTGACACCTTTACATAGAGGAAAAGGTGTAGCGAAACAATTACTACAAGCGGCAATAGAACACGCACATACATTACAAGGGATAGAACAATTATACCTCGCAGTTGTTTCTGATAATATCTCAGCTAAAAAGTTATATCGTTCATTTGGATTTGAAACATATGGAGTCGATCAAAAAGCGATAAAAATTAGTGGGAAATACTATGATGAGGAATTAATGGTTCGCTTTTTATCCCACTCTTAACGGGCTGAAAAACCTCAATGATGGAAGTTTTCTTTATAACAACTAAGTTAAAGTAAATATTAGACTGTGGTTACTTTGGATTAATCGAAGGATACCACAGTTTTTATTTTGGGAAGAAAAGTGAAAAATAGCAATAAAGTTATAATAAAAAATTATTTAAATATAAACAAAAGAGCAAAAAGTCCGATATATTATTTGTAAATAAAATTGAATTATTCTGTAAATTACTTTAGTATTATACATACAAAGTAATAAAGTAACTTGTTTTTTTATAATCTAATTCTATTTTACTAGTTGTAAACAAATATAGATGAATGAAATAGAGGCAGATAAGCAAAGAATGCGATTTTCAAAGGGAGGAGGAAATAAACGGAAAAATACTATTTCGGAATATTCTAAATCGGTTGTGGATGGATAGAAGGACAGAAATCTCTTTAATAGTGAGGGGCTTAAATCATCAAAGGGGAGAACTTGTGATGGCGAAAATGAAGCTTAAATTTAAAAAAACAAAAATAACTGGTTTAAAGAAAGAAAAAAAATCGAAGCAACCTATTTTGAGCAAGCTAAGTAATGGAAAGCTAATAAAACTTGGTAAGTTTAAAGGACTTAATAATCGGTTAACCAAATTAAATAATGTAACAATTGGCTGGAAATATGGAATAACCTTGTTACTTGTTTTTGCACTTTTAACGATTACTACTGTTTTAGTAACTACGCGTTTAATCCATATTAATGGCAGTATTGAGCAATTAAATAAAACGGATGAAAGAGCGCTAATCATTACTGAAATGGGTTCACTTACTCGGGAAAAAAGTATTAGTATTTTAAATTATCTCGATTATCAAAACCCTACATATGTGGACGATTATCAAGTAAGTATTACTAAATTCAATGAATATGAAGCAGAAATTAAAAAAGATATTCGAAATGAAGAAGAACAAGCGCTGTTTGATGAAATTGTTGATCGTGATAAACAAATGAATGATTTATTCTTAGAGCAAATTATTCCTGCGATTGAAGCGAATGATCGATCGGCGGTTAATTCTCTAAGCTTAACTAATACAACTATTCGTAATCGAACAATTACTGCTTTAAATAAAATGCAAGAACTGGTACAAGTTAGTCGGACAGAGGCAGCAAATGATGCGGTAGATAGTGGAGCCGTCGCTACCAAAACCTTAATTATTGCCATGATTACAGCTCTTGTTATTGGAACCATTCTAATCATTATCATCAGCAGAAGAATTACACGTAATCTAAAGAAAGTCGTTCAGGTTAGTGATACGATCGCAAAAGGTGATTTAACGGCAGAGAAGGTTAACTATGAGGGCAAAGATGAAATTGGTCAATTGGCTCAGTCCATGAATAAAATGAGCAATAATCTCCGCATGGTTATTCAAAAGATCTCGGAAGTATCGATTACCGTTAACAGGCAGAGCGAGAACTTATCTCAATCGACAAATGAGGTGACTGCAGGTAGTCAGCAAGTAGCAACTACTATGCAGGAATTATCATCTGGAGCAGAAAACCAAGCAAATACGGCGAGTGATTTAGCGGCATCAATGGAATCTTTTTCTGGCACGATAGGGGATGCATATACACAAGGGGAGCTAATTTATCAATCATCTAATAAAGTTTTAGGAATGACGAATGATGGAAGCCAATTAATGAAATCTTCTATTGCGCAAATGAATGTAATTAATCAAATTATGAAAGAAGCAGTAGATAAAGTACGTGGTTTGGATACACAGTCTCAGGAAATATCTAAATTAGTTTCCGTTATCAAAGGCATTGCAGATCAAACAAATTTACTCGCATTAAATGCGGCTATTGAAGCAGCTCGAGCTGGGGAGCATGGACGAGGCTTTGCAGTAGTTGCAGATGAAGTAAGGAAGCTGGCAGAACAAGTTGCTTTCTCAGTTACAGATATTACTAATATTGTAGGCAGCATTCAAAAAGAATCTAGTGTGGTTACAGAGTCCCTGCAAGGTGGTTATGAGGAAGTCATAAAAGGTACAGATCAGATTAAAACAACCGGGGAAACATTTGATGGTATTAAAAACGCGGTAAATGATATGGCAAATAGCATCGAAGTTGTTTCGGAAAATCTAGCGTCTATCTTGGAAACAAGTAAAGAGATGAATCGTTCCATTGAAGATATCGCAGCGATTTCCGAAGAAGCAGCAGCAGGGATTGAACAAACTTCTGCATCTGTTCAGCAAACAAGCAGCTCTATGCAAGAGCTGGCAGATAGTTCCCATGAATTATCTAATTTAGCAGTAGAGTTAGACGGGTTAGTGAAAGAGTTTAAAATCAATTAGGCAAAAAAGTTGAGAAACGAATGAAAGTTTCTCAACTTTTTTTATTACCTAGATTATTCGGAAAATAAAAATTTCGGGTATAAAAATAAATGGTAATGTGCTATGATGAAGGAAATAAATCTCATTGGCTTGGTTATTGATTGCTGATGTTTTAGGAGAGCGATACTAAATGGAAATTTGGAAGCGGAATTTACTTGTTTTGTGGATAGGAGTTTTCTTTACCTCCGCATCATTTAACATGGTAATTCCCTTTTTGCCAATTTTTCTTCTAGAGTTAAATGTTCATGAGAATACAGAGATTTGGTCTGGAGTACTGTTTAGCGCAGCGTTTTTTGCAGGAGCATTTGCTTCTCCATTTTGGGGCAGACTTGCCGATAAATATGGAAGAAAACCGATGATTATTCGCGCTGGATTTGTGCTGTTTGTCGTTTATACGTTAGCTGCATTTGTTACGAATCCTTATCAATTGTTAGTGCTTCGTATTCTTCAAGGATTGTTATCTGGTTTTATTCCTGGGGCGATTGCCTTAATTGGAACGAATACCCCTTCAGATAAAACAGGCTATGCTTTATCGATGATTTCCACTGCGTCAGCATCGGGTGGGATTATGGGACCATTAATTGGGGGAGTGATTTCTCAATTAGTCGGTAACCGTCTTTCTTTTGCGAGTGCTGGCCTGCTTGTTTTTATCGCTACGTTTTTAATCATTTTCTGGGTAAAAGAGGATAATTTTTCTCCTAGTAAAGAAAAAGGATCTGTTCGAAATGACTTGCGAATTGCCTTTGCGAATAGGCCACTTATGCTCGTACTCCTTTTAACGGTTGTCACCTCGTGCTCAATCATGACGATTGAACCAATTCTTCCTCTTTATATATTAGAGGTTGGCGGTTCGATGGATAAAGCTTCCTTATTAGCGGGGATTATCTTCTCTCTTCCTGGGATTGCAAGTGTCATAATGGCGCCATATTGGGGCAAGTGGGCAGACAAGGTTGGATTTAACCGCGTTTTATTTATTGGATTATTAGGCGGTGGGCTTGGTACCTTTGCCCAAATTATTTTCAGTAATATTTGGGGCTTCTCGATTACTCGTTTTATTTTCGGTCTCTTCTTCTGTGCGGTATTCCCAGCATTGAATGGGTTAGTTGTGAAATCAACAGCAGAAGACTTCCGTGGCAGAGCCTTTAGTTTAAACCAAACAGCAACTCAGCTAGGCGGGATGTTTGGACCAATGCTAGGTGGCTTACTCGGAGGCGTTTTCCCTGCTCAATCTGTTTTTATTGTAACAGGTATTCTGCTAATCGTAGCAACAGGTATCGCTTATAAAAAAGGCGATGTATTTAGTACAACGATTAAGCAAAAAGTTAAAATAGTTACTCATGGCAAATAACAGAAAGTTACTTCTTGTGCTAAATAGGGCATAAAAGAAGTCTCTGTTTTTTTTGTTACAAAAAATTCACCTTCCAGCTTACATATTTCGAATGGAGCAAGAGAGAATAAAGGTTGGAGGTGATAATCATGACAAAAAATAAACATAAAAATGCGAAACAAGCAGTACAGAATGATACGGCTCGTCAATATGATCATGAATTTGCCAATGAACCACTAACAGCAGCAGAGAAATTAAATAATAAAAAGACGAAAAAAAGACAGTAAAATGTTCCGAAAAGTATCCTTCGAATGGGGATACTTTTTTTATTGAGCAGGAAAAAATCAAAAAAAATAGAAGGTAAGTAATTAAACATTCTATTTTAGTAAGAAACGCTGTTGTTGCTTAGAAAATATTTTTAGAGAGTGTGAGGATAGATGGAATATTTACTAAATAGCGAGGAAATGAAAAGATGTGATTTAACTACGATTGAAAAGATTGGAATGCCCTCAATGGTTCTCATGGAACGGGCAGCACTTTCCGTAATAGAGGAATTAGCATCTTTTGATTTAACGAAGGTGCTTATTGTATGTGGTTCTGGCAATAACGGAGCAGATGGCTATGCAGTAGCAAGATTGCTCCATTTACAAAAGATAGCGGTAGACATCTTATTTATAGGAAATGAACAGAAACGATCACCGGAAAACAACCAGCAAAAGAAAATAGCAGAGTATTATGGCGTGAAGTCGGTAAAGGATATAGAGATAAATCAATATACAACCATTATAGATGCCTTGTTTGGGATTGGATTGTCACGACCGTTATCAGGAAAGTATGCGGAGGTAATAACCAAAATAAATCAAATGAATGTAGAAGTTCTCTCTGTGGATGTTCCATCTGGTATTTCAGCGGATAACGGAAAAGTGATGGGATGTGGCATAAAAGCGACAAAAACAGTGACGTTCGCGTTTAATAAAGTAGGATTGGTACTCTATCCTGGTGCAGCCTATGCCGGGATGGTAAAGGTTAAAGACATTGGGATAACAGAAGCAGGATTTGAAGAAGAATTTCCAAAAGTATATTCTTATACAATAGAGGATTTAGCTAAAATTCCTAAGCGTAACCCTTATTCGAATAAAGGTACATATGGAAAAATATTAGTAATTGCTGGCTCAAAAAATATGAGTGGAGCTGCTTATTTCTCTGCGAAAGCAGCTTATCGGATGGGAGTCGGCTTAGTAAGAATCGTGACACCAGAGGAGAATCGGCAAATAATCCAAAGCTTGCTACCAGAAGCCATTGTCACAACATATCAAAAAAAGCAGTTAGATGGAGACTGGTTAATGGACGCAATTAATTGGGCGAGTGTGATTGTCATTGGCCCTGGAATGGGTGGATCGGAGGAAGCTCATTATTTGTTAAGCAAGGTACTTTCGATTAGCGAAGTTCCGCTCGTGATCGACGCAGATGCAATAAATATCCTTGCTAAAGAGCCTGGGCTATTACAGCACAATAAGCAAAATATCATTCTTACTCCACATATAGGAGAAATGTCTCGTCTCACCGATAAACCAATTTCCGAGATTGCAGAAAATATAATCGAGGTAGCGGAAAGATTTGCGAAAGAAAAGAAGTTAACTTGTGTATTAAAGGACGCAAGAACAATCGTCACAGAAGGAAACCGCGGCACTTATGTGAATACATCTGGAAATGATGGCATGGCAACGGGAGGTACAGGAGATGTATTAACAGGCGTGATTGCTGGCTTGCTTGGACAAGGGCTAAGTGTTGTAGAAGCTGCTCGATTAGGGGTTTATATTCATGGGTTAGCAGGCGATGCAGCAGCAGCCAAAAAGGGGGCATATGGACTGCTGGCAGATGATGTGTGTGAAGCGATTAATGATGTGGTGAAATAGAGGAGGAATTGAATGGATGCACGGCTAAAAGAGCTAGTTGATTTAACTAAAAAACAATGGGGACTAACTGATTATTATTTAGGAAGACATCGTTTGTTTCGATGGCTTATGTTGGATGGCGAGACGATCTATTTCTTAAATATGGAATGGTTCCCTAATAAATATGCCAACTGGATAGATGAAGAGGAAAATCCAGCTGGTACAGCTTCCATTGATATAAATATACACACGAAAGAGTTCCACTCCGCTATTTTTGTCCAAGGATTGACGTATGCAAAAAACGGTATTGTTTTTCCAAATAAAGATGTGGAAGAGGTAAAGGAGTGGCTTGCTAATTTCACAGGCTTAAAGATAGAGAAAGATTTTATTTGCAAAAAAAGAGCAGAACGAGAGCTATATTTTCAGGAACAGTGGAATAGAGTGCCCCTATCTCCCTCTGTCTCTATTGAAGTGGAGTTTAATGAAAAGGGAGAGTTAACGTTTTATTCTCAAAATATAAGCGTATTATCGAAAAGGAAAGACTTAGAGGAAGAGTATACGCTATCGTTATCATCACCCATAGAGGCAATAGCAAGAGAGCAGGTTGTTTTAGCGAAATTCCCTCAAGATGATGGTACTATTATCGTCTATGGTGTGGAAGAAACATTTATAAGAAACGATCAAAAAGGCACAGTTCCATTTATACTAGATAAGGGTATTCCCAAAATCGTAAACAAAGAAATAGTGTGGCAGAATACAAAGAGAGATAATTTTGAAAGAAAGTATTTACAGTGGGATGATGAAGTAAGTGTCGAGGATGCCTATTCAAGGGTACCACATCCAGACTCTTTGCCCATAACAGATGAGGAAGTAGAGAAATGTATGCAAGGAATAATCGAATTTTTGCAAATGAAGTATCCACATGAATCAGGTAAATGGATGCTAAAATATTTAAATAGAGAAAACTCCTATTTGCATGCCAATCTTGAGAAAACTGCTTCCAAAAGCCTTTTTGCAGAAAAAATTCTTATATTCCTTGATAATGAAGGAAATGTAATAAACTACATGGACAAAAAGGACTTATGGGATAAAATCATGGACACAAAGGACGATGAACAAAAAGAGATAAAAGTGAGCAAAGAAGAGGCTTATAATAAACTGAAGCCATATTTTACTTTAACGCCTTACTATGTGTTTGATTCAGGCGATAACAAGTGGGTACTATGCGGAAAATTTGACTGTGATTACTTTGTCGATGTGGAAAGTGGAGAAGTCAGCAGGCTAGAGGATTCTTTTTTGATTTATTAACTAAGTGTGTCACTACTTATAAAAACAAACAGCAAAGACTTTTTAAACACAAGGAGGGAGAAAAATGGACTCTTCTCTAGAATTACAAATGCTTATTCAATTATTTGAACGAGCTGCCCTTTTACTGATAACCTTATTTTTTATGACGAGAGTACCGAAATTTAAAGAAACCTTGCAAAAGGATCATCACTCTCCAACAGAACTAACATTAATCACGCTGATATTTTGTGCTTTCGCCTTATTTGGTACCTATTCAGGAATCCAAGTAGAAGGTTCTATTGTAAATATCCGCACAATTGCGATTATGTCAGGCGGTATCCTCTTTGGTCCATGGGTTGGAATTGTGACTGGAATTGTATCAGGCGTGCATCGTTACTTAATTGATATTGGTGGCGTAACCTCTGTCCCCTGTTTAATTACAAGTATTCTTGCAGGGATAGTATCAGGTTATATACATTATCGAGTGAAAAAGAATAGTCGTTGGATATATGGGATAGTCGCTGGAATGCTATGTGAAATGTTAACTATGATTCTGATTCTACTTATGGCAGATCCCTTCGATTTAGGGGTAGACATTGTGTCAAAAATTGCCTTACCAATGATTTTAGGACAAGGCAGTATCGGGTTAATTGTCTTAATGATTGCTAGTGTAGAAGGGGAAAAGGAAAGAATCGCAGCACAGCAGGCACAGCTAGCCCTTAATATTGCTAATAAAACATTACCTTATTTTCGTTCTATTAATGGCAATTCATTGCGTACGATTTGTACAATTATAAAAGAAGATATCCGGGCGGATGCAGTAGCTATTACCGATACAAAGGATGTTCTTGCCTATGTTGGATTTGGAGAAGAAAAATACAAGATTGGCCAAGAGATTATCAGTGACTTAACGAAGGAAACGGTCCGAAGTGGTAAGATTACAATTCGAAATAATATCGCTGATCACCATACCCCACAGATTCATTGTTTATTGGTCATTCCGCTGGAAGAAAGAGGCGTTGTAACCGGTACTTTGAAAATCTATTATCGAAAAGCCTATACGATTACCTATACATTGCAGACAATGGCAATTGGGTTGGCACAAATTATCTCGACGCTTATGGAAGTATCGAGAGTGGAGCAAATGAAAGAAGAAGCAAATAAGGCGGAACTAAAAGCATTACAAACAAAAATCAATCCTCATTTCTTATTTAATGCGCTAAACGCGATTGCATCGACTACTCGTCGTGATCCAGAAAAAGCTCGAGAATTGATTATTAATTTGTCTGGTTATATGCGTTATAACCTAGAGGTAGGGGAAGAGCTTATTGATATCCAGCTAGCCCTAAAACAAGTAAAAGACTATATTCAAATTGAAAAGGCTCGATTTGGAAATCGACTACAAGTGAACTATGAGATAGATGATACACATATCAAGCTCCCAAGTCTTCTTATTCAACCTTTAGTAGAAAATGCGGTTGTGCACGGAATTTTAAAACGAAAAGGTCCGGGAGTAGTGACAATATCAGTCAAAGATTTAGGAGAAACGGTAAGAGTAAGTGTACGAGACACTGGTGAAGGAATTGCTCAGGATGTGATTAATCGTTTAGCAAAAGATGAAGTATCATCAAAACAAATCGGTTTAACGAATGTCCATCAACGAGTAAAATTAACATATGGAACAGGCTTAGTCATTCGCAGATTAGAGCCAGGGACGGAAGTTTATTTTGATATAACGAAGGAGATAGCATGAAAGCAATTATTGTAGAGGATGAAATACCAGCAAAAGAAGAATTAGAATACTTAATTCAAACACATAGTAATATGGAGATTGTTGCTTCTTTTGAGGACGGCCTAGATGTGCTTAAATTTTTACAAGCAGAAGAAGTCGATGCGATTTTCTTGGATATTAATATTCCTTCTTTAGACGGAATGCTTTTGGCAAGCAATATTAGTAAATTTGCGAAAAAGCCTTATATTATTTTTACGACAGCTTATAAAGAGCATGCAGCACAGGCGTTTGAATTAGAGGCATTCGATTATATTCTGAAGCCGTATGAAGAAAAGCGTATTGCGGCAATGCTTGCCAAACTAGAAACGGCTTTTCAAAAAGACACCGGTGGGGCAGAAGAAGTGACAACAGAAGTAAATCGCCGTATTAACTTGCGTAAAAATGAAAATATTATTGTAACAGATGTTAATGATATTTATTATGCAGAGGCAAGTGAAAAAGTAACATTAGTTTATACCAAATCAGAAGAATACATGATGCCAATGAGTATCTCTGATTTTCACAGTAAGTTGCCACAGGATACTTTTTTCCGCTGTCATCGATCTTATACGGTGAACCTCTCGAAAATCCATGAAATTGTGCCATGGTTTAATCATACGTATCTAGTCAGATTAAAGGACATAAAGGCAGAAATCCCTGTTAGTAGAAGTAAAGCAAAAGAGTTTCGACAAATTATGCATCTGTAATTACCATTCATTCCGAATAAAGGGCATTTCATTCTGATACCGGTTTCAAAAGTCTTTCAGGCGGTATAATTTAACTATAAATAGAAAGCATAAGCAACCTTTTATAGTAGAAAATACAGTTTATAAACCGTGTAGAAAGAGGAGATCGAAATGAAAGAACGAAACGGAAATCGCCTTCTTATCGTTATTGGTACAATTATTGTTCAAATGGGGCTAGGGACAATTTATACGTGGAGCTTATTCAATCAGCCCCTTGTTGATAAATTTGGATGGGATTTGAGCGCAACGGCAATCACTTTTTCCATTACCAGTTTTGCCCTAGCATTCGCAACCCTTTTTGCCGGAAAAATTCAAGATAAATTGGGGCTTCGTCGCTTAATTGCCTTTGCTGGGATTATGCTTGGCGGGGGATTAATGTTAACTTCTCAAGTATCATCTTTATCGATGCTTTATCTTATAGCAGGCGTATGTGTTGGTTTTGCAGACGGGACTGCTTATATTACTTCTTTATCAAATTTAATTAAATGGTTCCCTGAGAAGAAAGGTCTAATATCAGGTATTTCTGTAGGAGCGTATGGAACCGGTAGCTTAGTGTTTAAATATATTAATACAAGTTTAATCGCATCTTATGGTGTTTCAACAGCCTTCTTAATTTGGGGAATTATTGCTTTAACGATGGTTGTCGGCGGATCATTCCTTTTAAAAGAAGCACGGGAAGTAGAAACAACTACAACTTCTTTAGCGCCAGAGCAAAAGAATTATACAGTCAAAGAAATGCTAAAAACAAAGCAAGCATATTTACTCTTTGTGATTTTCTTTACTGCATGTATGAGTGGATTATATTTAATCGGGATTGTAAAAGATATTGGTGTTAGCTTAGCACATTTAGATGTAGCGACAGCTGCCAATGCCGTTGCTTTAGTTGCTATATTCAATACAATCGGACGTATTATACTTGGAGCGTTATCTGATAAAGTAGGTCGAATAAAAGTAGTTTCTGGAACATTAGTCGTAACAGCTGTAGCAGTAACTGTTTTAAATGTAGTTCCATTAAGCTTCCCATTATTCTTTGCTTGTGTAGCAGCAATCGCGTTCTGTTTCGGAGGCGTAATTACCGTATACCCTGCCATCATTGCTGATTTCTTCGGCTTAAAAAATCAAAGCAAAAACTATGGAATAATCTATCAAGGCTTTGGATTTGGAGCATTAGCCGGCTCTATGATCGCAGCAGTACTCGGAGGATTTCATGCAACCTTTACAGTAATATCTGTTTTATGTGTTATTTCTTTCGTAATTACTTTAATTATAAAGCCGCCATTTATGGAACCAGAACCAAAAGAGAAAAAGCAGCCACAACCTAAATTGGTAAATCGTCTTGGATAAGTAAAAATGAAAGAGCCTGCAAATGTTAAAACTAATTTTACATTTGCGGAGCTTTTTTTTTACGTTTTCCACATTCAACCAAATAAAAGAGAAAACATGAAACATGTGCTTAGATTTGATAGAATAAAAGGATCAAATCATTTTTTTATGCTTTTCCACATACACATAATTTAAAGGAAACACAACAAAATACGTCTTTAGTCGTAGACAATATTCCATTTAAAGTCTATAGCAAGAAATAGCTTGCTTACGTTAAAATAGAATTAAATAAAATGTGAATTTTTGAAACAAATGATGAAATGAAACGTATAAAAAATAAAGGAATACGAAGGCAGGAGTCGATTATAGTGAACTCATTTTTAATGTTTTTAGTCCGAACAGGCATTTCTTTTCCTGTAGGTGCTTTAACATGGCTAATCAGTTATGTGGCGTTTGACCAATATTTCATCCTTTCCGTTGTATATGGAGTCGTGGCAACTGGTGTTTCCTATGTTATCTCAGACGGAGTAATCAAACATCAATTAATAGCAAGGCAAGGATTATCAAGGAAAGAATATAAATTTATTCAAACACAATTGAAAGAAGCGAATGAGAAAATTGGTCGGTTAAACCGACATGTATTTTCCATCCGTCATTTTCCGTCTTTTAAACAAAGAATAGATTTAATGCGTGTAACAAAGAAAATTTATCGATTAACGAAGGAAGAACCACGCCGTTTTTATAAAGCGGAAAAATTCTATTATTCTCACTTAGATTCATTAGTAGAAATTGCGGAGAAATATGCGCTATTATCTGCACAGCCCAAAAAGAACCGAGCACTGCAGGCAACGTTAAATGATACGAGAAGAACATTGGAGCAGCTTTCAAGAACGCTAGAAGACGATCTTCATGAAATACTGTCAGATGATATTGATGATTTACATTTTGAGTTAGATGTTGTAAAGCATACTTCTTATAAGGAGAAAGACACGGAGTTGTTAGATGAAAGCAGGCGACCTAAATGACAGATGGACGGCAAAAGAACATAATTACAGATGATTATTTCTCGGATTCTTTAGGAGAAAGCAATAATTTGTTCGTTCAAAAAGGCGAAACAGCAGAAACTGTTCGCCTTATTGATGTTTTATCACCTGAAAATCAAAAACGGGCATATGAACTTGCGAATAAACTTGATCCAAGCAATCACCGATCGATGATTGCTTACGGGGCAGAAGCCCAGAAGAAATTGCTGTCCTTCTCTCATATGATGATTGAGCACGTACAGCGAAAAGATGTTGGAGAAGTCGGTAATATTGTTGGTGAATTAATGGAGAAGCTAAATGAAATAAATCCAGATGATTTACGTGTCAAAAAGAAAGGCTTTTTTCGAAGACTATTTAGCAAGCCTTCAAAAAGTGTCCATGAAGTCCTTTCTAATTACCAGAAGGCTAGCGCTCAAATCGATCGCATGAGTGTGCGTCTCGAGCGCAGTAAAAATGTACTGACTGCAGACATTCATTTACTAGAACAACTGTATGAAAACAACAAAAATTATTTTCAAGATCTGAACGTATATATTGCAGCAGCGGAAATGAAATATGAAGAAATGACGGAAAGGCTTATTCCGGAACAAAAAAAGCTGGCAGAGGAATCCGGTGACCGAATGAAACTGCAAGAGGTAAATGATATAATTCATTTCGCTGAATTACTCGAAAAACGGATTTATGATTTAAAAGTGAGCAGAGAAATTACAATCCAAACTGCTCCACAAATACGACTGATTCAGCATACAAATCGCACGGTCATTGATAAAATTCAGTCATCCATCATGACATCGATTCCATTGTGGCGAAATCAAGTTTCTATTGCTTTAACTTTATTAAGGCAACGTCATGCAATTGAATCGCAAACAAAAATGAGCGCAAATAGGGTTGAGACGAATGTGCAGGAGATGGCAAATATCGCAAATGAAAATCGTCCAGCAATGTTGGAAATAGAATCATTAAAAGAAACCCAGCATAAATTGATGAGTTCATTAGAAGAGACGTTACATATGCAAGAAGAAGGAAAGCAAAAACGAAATCAGGCAGAACAAGAAATCGTTCAAAGAGAAGGTAATTTGAAACAAGCATTAAATACGGGTAACGATAGGTATTAAAAAAGGCTGATAAAATGTCAGCCCTTTTTTAATACCTTTATTTAATCTATTAACTTTGCAAAAGGAATCCGCTTATTTAAGTAATGCATAATAGGTATCCCGATGGCCATAACGACAAATTCACCAATCGCAGTTGTTGCCCAAGTAATGAAGAATGGGAATCCAAGTGCAAGATGTAATTGATACGCAATAATAAACATATTAAAAGTAAACACAAGTGTATTGATCATCATCAATAGAAGATGACTTTTAACAAACTTGCTTATTCCAATTGTAATTAACAAACAAATAATCGAATGAGCAACACCAAAAGTTAAATCATATAGCTTAATGGTGGAAAGGAATAAGTTTGCTAGAAACACGCCAACTACAATTCCATAAATATATTTTTTGTTAAATACAACAAGATGATTAAATAATTCCGAAACACGGTATTGGATGCTGCCAAAGGCAATAGGGGCAATCGCAACAGTAACGGCAATATACAATGCAGCCACCAAGCCATTCACAGCAAGTGTTTTTGTTTTCATTGTTTTCTCTCCCTTAGTTTTTTTACGTGGGATGGTCTCGAACCACGTTAGACATAACTTTCACACAGTGAATAATCATATAATAGTTAGCCTATGTTCGTCAATGGAATTTTATCCCGCTGTTTGAGTATACTTGGGACTATCATATTTTAATGAAAGGAATTTTATTTTTTAGTGTGTCTGAACTCTGTTGGAATAAAGCCATAATTATTTATAAAAAGTTGCGCCGGTTATCATTTCAATCATAACTTTGATTAGTTTTTAACAACAGGAATCCACATTGAAAAAAATATTATGTGATGAATAGTATGGAAATTCTTCTTGTCTATTTGCTGCTAAATAAAACTAATAGCCAATAGGTATCTTGCACGAAAGAGCGTAATCTTGTAAGATAGTGATACTTATTAGAAAAATAAGAGTTTTCTCATAACGGGTTTTATTGGAGAAAGAAATAACATATGAATAGGTAAGCTACATAAGAAAAAAACACCTTATGAGAGGAAGGAACAACATGCGAGCTTTAGTTTTGCAATCAGACTTCGGAATAAGTGATGGTGCGGTTAGCGCCATGTATGGTGTTGCACATTCGGTAGATCCGAAGATAAACATATTTGACTTAACGCATGATATCCCACCATTTAATATTTGGGAAGCATCATATCGACTTTTACAAACGGTTTCTTATTGGCCAGCTGGTACGGTCTTTGTTTCTGTTGTCGATCCAGGAGTTGGTTCTAGTCGAAGAAGTATTGTAGCTCGAACCGAGAATAATCATTATATTATTACTCCAGATAATGGAACTTTGTCTCATTTAAAAGAAGAAATTGCAGAAGTACGCTTATTAGAAGAAGAAAAGAACCGGTTACCGAATAGTGGAGAGTCTTATACTTTTCATGGCAGAGATATTTATGCTTACACAGGAGCTAGGCTTGCTTCGGAATGTATTCAGTTTAATGAGGTTGGTCCACTAGTTTCTCTTGATACGGTTGTTCAACTTCCATTGCAAGAAGCTTATATAGAGGGAGCTCATTTACATGGAATTATTGAGATTCACGATATTCGCTTCGGCAATTTATGGACGAATATAAGACGATCTTTTGTGAATAAGTTTAATATTCACTACGGAGATTTTGTAGAAATAACAATTTGCCGAGAGGAAGAAGTGCTTTTTAAAGAGAAGGTGATTTTCGGCAGATCTTTTGCAGATAGCAAAGTAGGGGAGCCAATTTGTTATATTAATAGTTTAAATAATCTCGGTATCGCCATTAACCAGAAATCAATGGCAGCCAATTATAAAATTGGTACAGGAGTAGATTGGAAGGTTCAAATCCGTTTAATTACATAGGTATTGGTATTTGATTAATCATAGCAGTATAGAGCAGGGGTTTGGAGAGTTTCCATAATTTAAAGCTGTCGGCAACGTAGGAGTTGTTGATGGCTTTTTTTGTGGGGGAATGAGTGTGGTGTTTGTTATGTGAATGCCGATAAGCATGCGAAGGGGGAGAAAAAAGTAAAAGAGAAGCCTCGTCCGTTACCATAAGTCTACTGTTGAGTAGGAAAAGGGAATAGAGAGCATTCATCCGTGCCCGAAGTTAAGCGGAAAAGAGAAAAAAGGTAACAGAGAGGTGTTCTCTGAGCCCGAGAACAAGAGAAAAAACAGAAAAAGGGAACAGAGAAGAGTTCTCTGTGCCTGAGAACAAGAGAAAAAACAGAAAAAGGTAACAGAAAGGTGTTCTCTGAGCCCGAATGTAAGCCAAAAACAAGGAAAGGCAACAGAAAACCGATATCGATATCTAAAGTCAAACAAAAAAATAAAAAAATTTCCGCTGACTTCTTCCTGACACATTCCTTTTTTATTCTATTACTTGTAAGCAGCAAGACAATCATGCGAATAAGTTAATTCATATAAATAGAATAGAAAGAGGTTGAAGCAAAAGATGAAGAAAAGTTTAAAGAAGTGGATTATTAGTGGAGTATCAGTTTTAGTAATAGGAACAGGAATCGGATCTTATTATTATTTTACAAATGATAATCAACCGGAAATAAGAGCGCAGGTTAGAACGCAAACAGCGACTGCTGAAACTGGAGATGTAGAAATTGAAGTAAGTGGTACTGGAAGCATTGCAACCATTAATAAAGAAACCTTTACTTCTGAAGGAAATGCAACCGTAGATGAAGTATTAGTCGAGGTTGGCGATGAGGTGGAAGAAGGCGATGAGCTAGTAACGTTCGAGGACGATACGCTGGACCCAATCGTAGCATCTTTTTCTGGTGAAATCACTGCCCTTAATGTAGAGGAAGATGGAAATGTATCAATGGGAACAGAAGTAGTGACCGTTACTGATTATGGTAATTTAGAAATGGTAGTGAACGTAGATGAACTAGATATTTCTAAAGTAAAGGTCG
>Ga0182739_1000979_pt1 | contig 31866 bp, 31 predicted proteins | sample eDN5th30CBELigBY_FD_128873 | JGI IMG/M metagenome (GOLD analysis project Ga0182739, IMG submission 128873) | Enriched backyard soil microbial communities from Emeryville, California, USA - eDNA 5th pass 30_C BE-Lig BY (version 2) (version 2) | ecosystem: Environmental > Terrestrial > Soil >... | reverse complement strand
TGCTGCTGGAATTCGGCGATGTCACGGGGGGCGCCAACGGCATCACCAACATTCCCCCGGCCGCCATCGCCGGGTACGTCTTCCTGGACAAACCGGCGTTCTATGCGCTGGCGGCGGTAATCGCCATTGCCGTGCTGGCGTTCTTCCGCGGGTTTTACGCGTCGCCGGCCGGCGAGGCGGTGGACGCCGTCGGCGAGAACCCGGCGCTGGCCGAGTCCAGCGGCATCGGCGTGCGCCGGACGCAGCTGTTCGCGTTCACGCTTGCCAGCGTTTTCGCCGGGCTGGGGGGCGCGCTGCTGGCGCACTACGTGGGATACATCTCGCCCGAGTCGTTCAACATGCACCTGTCGGTCGCACTCATCATCATGATGGTGGTCGGCGGGCGCAGATACCTGCTGGGCGGGCTGGTGGGCGCGCTGGTCATGACGCCGCTGCCCGAGCTCTTTCGCGGCGCGGTGGAATCCCAGGACATCCTTTACGGCGTGGCGTTGATTCTGATGTTGCGGTTCCTGCCGCAAGGGCTGGCCGGCATGCGCCTGCCGCGTAAATGGAGGAAGCAGCCATGACGACGTCAACGACTTCGCGGCCCCTGCTTGAGGTCAAGGGCCTGTCCAAACGATTCGGCGGCCTGCAGGCGGTCAGCGGCCTGGACCTGCATGTGGCGCGGGACGAGGTGGTGGGATTGATCGGCCCGAACGGCGCCGGCAAGAGCACCGCCTTCAACCTGATCAGCGGCACGCTGATTCCCACGGCCGGCCAGGTGGTGCTGGAGGGCGCGGACATCACGGGCAAGGCGCCCAGCGCGGTGGTGCGGCGCGGCCTGGCCCGTACGTTCCAGTCGACCTCGGTCTACCAGGGCGCCACGGTGGCTCAGAACCTGCTGCGCGGCGCGCTGTCGACGCTGCCGGGCTCCGTGTGGACGCACATCGTCACCACCCGTGCCCGCAAGGCTGCGTTGCAGCGGGTGGCGCGCGAGGTGGACGAGATTCTGGAACTGTCCGGGTTGGGACCGTACCGGAACGTGGCGGCGGGCGGGCTGGCCTACGGCCACCAGAAACTGCTGGGCGTGGCGATCGGTTTTGCCACGAATCCCAAGATCCTGCTGCTGGACGAGCCCGCCGCCGGCCTGAATGGCGAGGAGTGCGCCGAACTGGGCCGGCTGTTGCAGCGGCTGCGTACGCATCGCGGCATTTCCGTGCTGTTCGTCGAACACCACATGGCCGTGGTGATGGAACTGTGCCATCGCATCTACGTGCTGGTGCAGGGGCGCAAGATCGCGGAAGGCACCCCGCAACAGATCCAGTCCAACCCCGCCGTGATCGAAGCCTATCTGGGAGCCCCCGACTATGCCCATGCTTGAAGCCCAATCCATTGCCGTGCGCTACGGCCAGCTGGAGGCCGTGCACGACGTGTCGCTGCAGGTCGGCGACGGCGAAATTGTGGCGCTGGTGGGGTCCAACGGCGCCGGCAAATCCACCACGCTCAAGGCGATGATGGGGCTGAAGACGCTGGCGCGCGGGGACTTGCGCTGGGACGGCCAGTCCATCGCCGCCATGCCCGCAGCGGGCCGCGTGGCGCGCGGCATCGCGCTGTCGCCCGAGGGCCGGCGCCTGTTCCCGCGGATGACGGTCATGGACAACCTGGAACTGGGCGCGTACACCACGCGTTGCGCGGCCACACGGCGGCGCACGCTCGACATGATCTATGGGCTGTTTCCGCGCGTGCAGGAACGGCGCGCGCAGATGGCCGGGTCGCTGTCGGGCGGCGAGCAGCAGATGGTGGCGATCGGTCGGGCGCTCATGGCCCAGCCGAAACTGCTGCTGCTGGACGAGCCGTCGTTGGGTCTCGCGCCCAAGGTGATCGCGGAAATTGCCCAAGCCGTCGAACGGCTGAACCGGGAATCGGGACTGTCCATCGTGCTGGTCGAGCAGAACGCCCGGCTTGCCATGCGGCTGTCGCACCGGGCCTACGTGCTGGAGCGCGGCGAAGTCGTGCGCACCGGCACCGGCCAGGAACTGCTCGAAGACGATTTCGTAAGGCAAGCCTATCTTGGCGTATAAGGGCGTAGGAGGCGCCCGGCCATGACCGACAACTTACCCTGCTATGAAGTCTATGCGCTGCGATACGCGCGTATGACCCGTCCGGCCTCGCACAATTTCATCCTGCACGACGCGCACGATGGCACCGTCGAGATGGACTTTTACGTGTGGCTGATCAAGCTGGGCGACACCGCGATTCTGGTGGACACCGGCTTTGGCGAGCGCGGCGCGACGCAGCGCGGACGGCCGCTGGACTGCTGCCCCATCGACGCGCTGCGCCATCTTGGCGTGCGGCCCGAACAGATCCGGGACGTGATCCTGACGCACCTGCATTGGGATCACGCCGGCAACCTGGACAAGCTGCCCAATGCGCGCTTCCACCTGCAGGAGGCCGAAGCGGCGTTTGCGACGGGCCCGTGCATGTGCCAGCCTGTGCTGCGCCGCGCCTTCGCGGTCGAGGACGTCTGCGAATTCGTCCACCGGCTGTACGAAGACCGCGTCGAGTTCCACGATGGCGACGACGTGCTGCAACCCGGCATCGAACTGCTGCGCATCGGCGGCCATACCAAAGGGCTGCAGGCGGTTCGCGTGCATACGGCGCGCGGCTGGGTGGTGCTGGCCTCGGACGCCGCGCACTACTACGACAACGCGACGCTGAAGCTGCCGTTTCCCGTGGTGGTGGATGTGGAGCAGATGCTGGCCGGTCACAAGCGCCTCTTGAAACTGGCGGGCTCGGTCAGCCACTTCGTGCCGGGCCACGACCCGCAGGTGCTCAAACGCTATCCCCGCCTGCCGGGCGACCTGCCCGTGCCGGTCGCCGTGCTGCACGAAAACCCCCTGGATTGAACACCCAAGCGGCGCGCTCGCCGGGCGCGCCGACCCTCACATTGGAACCCTGGTCATCATGCATGCAACCTCCAATCTGCGCGCCCCTTCATCCAGCCTGGCGCTGGGCCTGGCCCGCTTTGCGCGCGGCCTGACGCTGGAATCGCTTCCGGCGGCGGTGCGCGAAAAATCGCTGCTCCACATCATCGACGCCATCGGGCTGGGCATCGCCGCGCATCAGTTCGACTTTTCCGGGCCCGGGCTGGCCGGCATCCGCGCGGCCGGCGCGTCCGGCGACGCCACCGTCATCGGCGGCGGCCCGGCCTTGCAGGCGCGCGACGCCGCCATGGCCAATGGCTACCTGATGCACGGGCTGGATTTCGACGATACGCATCCCGGCGCCATCGTGCACCCGTCGGTGGCCTGCCTGCCCGCGGCGCTGGCGCTGGGCGAAACCCGCGACATGCGCTGGGGCGAGCTGCTGACCGCCTACGCCATCGGCATGGAGACGGCCATACGCCTGGGCAGGTCGGTGAAGGGCGGCTTTCATCAGGGCGGCTACCATGCCACCGGCGTGGTGTCGCACTTCAGCTCGGCACTGGTGGCCGGCAAGCTGCTGGGGCTGACCGAGGAACAGCTTGTGGCGGCGCAGGGCATCGCCGCAAGCACGGCGTCGGGCGTACAGGTATTCCTGGAGGATGGGGCCTGGACCAAGCGCCTGCACCCGGGCTGGGGCGCCTTTGCCGGCATCACCGCCGCGCAGATGGCGCAGGCCGGCTTCTTCGGCCCGCGCCGGCCCTACGAAGGGCAGTTCGGCCTGTACGAGACCCACATGCAGGCGCGTGCGGACCAGGTGGACGCCGACTCCGTTATCAGCGCGCTGGGCCACGAGTGGACACTGCTGGAGACGTCCATCAAGCCTTACCCCGTGTGCCATTTCATCCACGGCTGCGCCGAAGCCGCATTGCGCATTCAGGGGCGGATCCTGGACGCGGGCCGCATCCGTTCGGTGGAGTGCGAACTGCCTGCCGCCACGCTGCCCATCGTCGCCGAGCCGGCGCACATCAAGACCCGGCCGCGCAGCGACTACGACGCCAAGTTCAGCGTGCAGTTCGTCGTGGCCGCCTGCCTGGCGCTGGGCCGCTTCACGCTGCAGGAACTCGCGCCTGCCCGGCTGGCGGACAAAGCGCTGCTGTCGCTTGCCGGCCGTACCACTTGCCGCGCGCAGGAGGTGACTGCGTTTCCGAAATACTTCTCGGGCGCGGTGACCGTGACGTTGCACGACGGCACGCAGCTGCGCGAGGACGTGCCTGTCAACCTGGGCAGCGGCGACCGGGCGCTGGATCAGGCCGCCATCGTCGAGAAGTTCAAGGCCAACGCGGGCCTTACGCTGCCCGACGTGCGCACCACCTTGATCCTGGACGCCTTCCTGTCGGCGGATTCCTCCACGCCGGTGCGCGACCTGACGAAACTACTGGGGTGAGGGCGGCGCGGGCGCCATGTTCAGGATGGGCAAGGACAACGGGCCGCAGTATGCTAGCCGGCCGCCTGCCACAGGGCGGACCGCAACACTGACCCCAGATAGAAGATGTCATGCCATGGACATGCGCCAATTGCGCTACTTTGTGACGGTTGCCGAGGAGCTCAGTTTCCGGCGGGCGGCTGAACGGCTGAACATCTCCCAGCCGCCCTTGTCGCAGCACGTCAAATCGCTGGAAGAGGAGATGGGGGTGCAGCTTTTCCAGCGCACCCGCCGCGAGGTCCGGCTCACGCCGGCCGGGCAGGCCTTTCTGCGCGAGACGCGCATCCTGCTGGACCAGATGCGCACGGCGGTCAATGCCGCGGTGCGAGCCGGCAACGACGACACGGGTGTGCTGCGCGTGGGGGTGGCCACGTCCGCGTTGTTCCACCTGGTGTCCGTCATCCAGCGCCTGGTGTCCGCCGAGTTTCCGGGCGTGACGCTGTCGCTGGTGGATATGGTGTCGGCCGAACAGGTGAAGGCGGTTTCGTTGGGCCTGCTGGATGCAGGCATTGTCCATGCGAGGCCGGAGCGTACCGACGTGCGGCGCCAGCTCATCCACCGCGAGCCGCTGGTGGCGGTGCTGCCCAGCCGGCATCCGCTGGCTCAGCAAGAGGGCTTCAAGCTGTCCATGCTGTCGGACGAACCCATGGTGGCGCTGCATCGCGAGCACGGGCCCGCGATCTACGACGCCATCTTGGCCTGCTGCCATGAGGCCGGTTTCAGTCCGGAAATCCGGCACATGGCCCGCAGCCCGCTGACCATTTTTCAGATGGTGCGCCTGGGCCTGGGCGTATCGATTGCGCCGGCGTCCTACGCGACCACGGGCTTTGCAGGCGTGGTGTTTCGCGAACTGCCGCAGAGCGCGGGGCAGGTCTGCATGGAATTGATCTGGAGCGACAAGCACGCCAGCGACCTGGCTCGGCGCGTCCTGGGCCACCTGGCGAAACGCATGGCGCTCGACCCCTGACAGCCGTCTTCACGGCCCATGGCAATTCCGGCAGAGCTGCCCGTTCGACCTGATATCGGGGCTCAGACGCGCGCGGGCAGGTCGGCCTTGACGCGGCCATCGATCAGCCGGATGACGGCGGGATGGTAGTTCTGCGCATAGCCCGCGTCGCGCGCCCGGCACATCATGTCGTGCGTGTACGCGCCGATGCGTGGGCTGAAGCCGCCTTCCCGCGCCAGGTCCAGCGCCAGCGAGCAGTCCTTGATGGCGTAGGTCATGGGAAAGGTCTTCTCCGGAAAGTCGTCTTTGGCCAGCGACTTCATGCCATGGTTGCGCAGCACGAAGCTGTCGGCCGACCCTTGCGACAGGAGCGACAGCAGTTTTTCGGCCTCCATGCCGGCCTGGCGGCCGATGGTGATGGCCTCGGACAGCGCGTTGACCGTCATGAACACCATGTAGTTGTTCAGGATCTTGACGATCTGGCCGCAGCCCACCTCGCCGCAATGGAGCACGTCGCTGCCCATGCAGTTGAGGTAAGGCGCTACCCGCGCGAAGTCTTGCTCGGACCCGCCCACGCTGATGAACAGCTTGCCGTCGACGGCGGCCTGCTTGGTGCGGGCCACGGGCGCGTCGGCGAAGGCAATGCCTTCGGCCTTGAGACGCCCGGCCAGCGCGCGCGAGCGCGTGACGTTGCTGGTACTCATGTCCACGATGAGGGACGGACGGCGGGGCGAGGCCAGGATGGCCTCGCAGACCGACTCGACCTGGTCGATGGATGGCAGGGACAGAAAGACGATGTCGGCCTTTTCGGCCACCTGCGCCACGCCGGTTGCCAGTTCGGCGCCCTGGGCGGCGGCCTCGTCGGCGGCGGACGGCGCCGAGTCATACGCGACGACCTTGCGGCCGCTCTTTTTCAGCAGGTTGGCGCACATGGGCCCGCCCATGACGCCCAGGCCGATGAACCCCAGGATTTCCGATTCGTTCTGCTTCATGCGATGTCTCCTTTGCTCAGGTACGGGGAGCGGCGTTGGCGCCGCGGGCCTTGATGGCCCTGATGATCTTCTCGTAGGTCTTGTATTCATTGGCCTGGAAGGCCGCGAATTCCGTTGGGCTGGAGCCCACCGGAATGAAGGAAAGGGCGTCGAACTTTGCCTTGACCGCGGGATGCTGCAGCGCCTGCTGCGTTGCGGCATAGACCTTGTCGATCACGGCCTGTGGCGTGCCGGCGGGGGCCCAGATCCCGTACCAACTGGGCATGTCGAAGCCCGCGTAGCCGGCCTCGGCCACGGTGGGAATGTCGGGGATGGAGGCGACGCGCTGGCTGCTGGTTACGGCCAGCGCGCGCAGCTTGCCGTCCCGGACATGGGGATAGGCCGATGCCATGGGCTCGGTCATCGCGGTGACCTGACCGCCCATCAGGTCCACCAGCGCCGGCCCGCCGCCCCGGTAGGGAATGACCTCCATCTTCACGCCAGCCTGTTCGTTCACCAGTTCGCACGCCAGGTGGCCCGCGGCGCCGTAGGCGGCGATGGCCCAGGTCAGTTCGCCCGGCTTGGCCTTCGCGCCCGCCACCAGGTCCTTCAGGGTCTGGTAGGGACTGTCCTTGCGCACCAGGACGAGCTGGGGCTGCGCGCCGATTTCGGTCACGGGCGCGAAGTCTTTGAGCGCGTCGTAGGTGACGGTGTCGAGCAGTAGCGGATTGGCGACCTGCAGCGAGGCGTTGAGCAGCAATGTGTAGCCGTCCGGCTCAGCCTGCTTGACATAGCGGGCGCCGAGCACGCTGCTGGCACCCGGCTTGTTCTCAATGATCACGGGCTGACCCAATGCGTCCTGCAGGGCCTGGCCCAGCGTGCGCGCGACGGTGTCGACCGAGCCGCCTGGCGGAAAGGGCACCACCATGCGGATGGGTTGTGCGGGCCATGGCGTCGTGGCGTGCGCGACTTGCCACAAGGGCAGTGCGGCCGTCGCCGCCATGGCGGTGATAGCGGCGCGCAGGAGGCGGCGCCTCGCGGGCCGAGGCTCCAGTTTTCGTGCGTTCATGTCTCTTCCTTTGGCAGGTTGGCCTGGCTCGATCGGCTCAGGTCCGAATGGCGAAGGGGTCACGGACCGCTTCGGAAAAATCGATCATGACGTTACGTGTGGCGAGGAACTCGCGCAGTCCGGCTTCGCCACGTTCGCGGCCGATGCCCGACTGCTTGAAGCCGCCGAAGGGCGCCTGGGCGGCAAGGGCGCGATAGGTATTCACCCAGACCGAACCGGCGCGCATGGCCCGCGACACCCGCATGGCGCGGTTCAGGTCCCGCGTCCACAGGCCGGCGGCCAGGCCATAACGGGTGCCGTTGGCCATGCGGATGGCTTCGTCCTCCGTATCGAAGGGAATGACCGCCAGCACCGGCCCGAACACTTCTTCCTGAGCCAGGTCGCTGTCATTGTCGACCCCCGAGAAAATGGTCGGCTCGATGAAGTAGCCATGCTCCAAGCCCGGACCTTCGGCCCGTTTGCCGCCGCAAGCCAGCGTGGCGCCGGCGCCTTGGGCGCGGTCGATGATGGCCAGGATGCGATCGAATTGCGGCCGGTTGGCGACGGTGCCCATCTCGGTCGCCGTATCCAGCGGATTGCCCAGCCGGATCTTGCGCGCCCGGTCGATCAGCGGCGGCAGAACCCGGTCCATCACGCTGCGCTGCACCAGCAACCTTGACCCCGCCACGCAGGTCTGGCCCGTCGCGCCGAAGATGCCGGCCAGCGCACCCACGATCGCCTTGTCGAGGTCCGCGTCCTCGAAGATGATGTTGGGCGACTTGCCGCCCAGTTCCAGTTTCACGGGCGTCAGGCGCCGGCCCGCCATCGAGGCGATCTCGGCGCCCACCCCGGGGCTGCCAGTAAAGCTGACGAGTGCGACGCCGGGGTGCTCGACGAGCGCGCGGCCCGTGTCGGCGCCGCCCGTGACCACATTGAACACCCCGTCAGGAAAGCCGGCCGCCTGCACCAGGCTGGCAAACTCCAGCGTCGACGCGGACGCGTGTTCGCTGGGCTTGACCACGACACAATTGCCTGCCGCCAGCGCCGGCGCGAGCTTGTTGGCCAGCAGCGCCAGCGGCGAGTTCCAGGCGGTGATCAAGGCCGCCACGCCGTAGGGTTCCAGGCTCAGGTAGTCCAGCGTGTCGGGTTGGTCCAGCGGAATCTGCTGGCCATAAAGCTTGTCCGCATAGCCAGCGTAATAGCGGAGCTGGCGCCCCACCCAGACCATCTGCGGCCGGGTTTCGCGGATGATCTTGCCGTTGTCGGTGGATTCGATGCGTGCCATCCGGTCGGCATTCTGCTCGATCAGTTCCGCCAGGCGCAGCATGCATTGGGCGCGCTTGATGCCGGGCGTGTGACGCCACGTGTGTTCGAAGGCATGTTCCGCCGCCATGACGGCGCGGTCGACGTCCTGGGCGCAGGCGTCAGGGATTTCGGCCCACACTTCTCCGGTGTACGGGTTGTGGGCGGCGATCATGCGTCCCTGCGCGGGCGGGATGCTCTGACCATTGATGAACAAGCCATAACGCTGCATGTGCGCGGTCTCCGATTGGCATGAGGGGATTCTTGTTGCGAAGGGCGGCCGGTGCTGCGTGCGCCGGCCGCTTCGTGCCATGCGCAAAGTCTGGGGCCGCGCCTTGCGCGCGTCCAATACGGAATCACGAATTCTGTGATAGCGATACGTGGCTGTATCGGCGCCGCGGGCCGAAGCAGGGCCGGGCCGCGGGCCGGGAGAAGCGGGAAGGCCGGGATTACCCGCCCGTCTTGCGATCCTTCCGGTGCGTCCGGAACAACAAATGCGTCGCGGCCAGATGAAAGCGCATGGCGAGCTCGGCGCATTCGGCGTCGCGGGCGCGCAGCGCGGCAATGATCTGGCGGTGGTGTTCCACGCTGCGCAGCATGTCGTCGCGGCCGTAGAAATAGAAGGAGCCGATGATGATCGGCATATCCAGCAGGTTTTCCACCAGGGATCGCACCCGCGCCGACTGCGCGGCATCGAGCAAGGCGTGGTGGAACTGGTTGTTGTAGTGCTGGACCTGGGCGACGTGGTCGGGCGCGCCGGCGTTGATGGCGTCCAGCATGCACTGGTTGATGCGCTCGAGTTCGTCGATCTGTTCGGGCGTTGCGCGCTCGGCGGCCGCCTTGGCGGAATAGGGCTCGAGCAGCATGCGCAGCTCGAAGGCTTCGTCGATGTCGCGGTCCTGCCAGCCCAGCACGACGGCGCCGCGCCGGCCTTCGCGGGTGACCAGGCCGTCCGCGATCAGGCGTTCGATGGCGTTGCGCACGGGCGTGCGGCTGACGGAGAGCTGGGTCGCGATGTGTTCTTCGCGCAGCGGTTCGCCGGGCAGGAACGATCCGGCCATCAGGCGCCGGCGCAATTCCCCGTATACGTAATCACTGGCGCTCGACATGAGAGGGCTGGCCCTTGCGGATGTGAAACAGTGGACTATACCAACGGCGCGCGCCGCGACGCTACGCCTTCACGCCGCACTCGGCCAGGCGTGCCAGAAAGCGCGGCCAGACCTCGGGGTTGAGCAGGCGGGCGGGCTTGCGGCCGGCGAGCATGTCCATGATCTGCGTCGCCGAACCTTGCGCCACCTTGCGGCGGCCTTCGTGCGTAACGCCGCCGGTATGGAAGGCGGCGACCACGTTGGAACGTTGCAGCAGGCCGCTGCCTGGCGGCGGCGGCTCCACCTTCCATACATCCAGTCCGGCGCCGGCCAGGTGGCGGGAATCGAGCGCGGCGAGCAGGGCGTCCTCGTCGTGGATGCCGCCGCGCGCGGTGGAGATGAACAGCGCGCCGCGTTTCATGCGCTGGAAGGCGCTGGCGTCGAACAGGTTCCGGGTGACGCCATCGAGCGGGCAATGCAGGCTGACGATGTCGGCCTGTTCAAGCAGCGCGTCGAAGGTGACGGGCTGGGCGCCGCGCGCGCGGATCTCGTCCGGCGCGACCAGCGGGTCGTAGGCGAGGACGCGCAGCCCGAAGCCCGCCGCGATTGCCGCCACGCGCCGGCCGATTTCACCGATGCCGACGATGCCCAGCACGCGGCCTTCGATTTCGTGGCCCATCAGGGCTTCGCGGCTGACGGCCGTGCCGGCCCGCAGCGCGGCCTCGGACTCGCCCAGCCGCTTGACCAGGGACAGGAGCAGGGCGAAGGTCATTTCCGCGACCGAGGCGGCGTTGGCCCCGGCCTGGTTCACCACGGCCACGCCCGCGCGGGTGCATGCTGCCACGTCCACCGTGTCGTAGCCCGCGCCGCCCGAAGACACGCACAACAACTGCGGGCACTGGGCCAGCAGGTCCGCCGACACCTGCCAGCGCGCCGGGACCTCGTCTTTCGCCGCACTGACGTGGTACGCATGCGCGCCGGCCAGGCCGGCCGCCGTCACGGCGTCGCCGCCGGCCGGCAGCACGCGCAGGTCCAGCGTGCCGTCCCGCGCAATCGTCTCGTCGAACACCGGATCGATCCACAGATCCAGGCGCGCGACGCGCAGTTCGGGCCTGCTGACTGCCGCATCGCTCATGATCAGACTCCCGCGCAGCCCAACGCGCGCAGACGGGCGTCGACCCACGACGTATCCAGCGTGCCGGCGGCAATGTCCGCCAGCATCTTGGTTTCCACGTCGTGCTTTGCCGCTGCGGCCTCAAAAATGGCCTCCGCCTGCTCGTACGGGACGGCGAGCAACCCGTCGTCGTCGCCGAGGATCAGGTCGCCTGCGGCGATGGTCATGCCGTCGAGCGCGATCACGCCGTTGATTTCGCCGGGGCCGTCCTTGTAGGGGCCGCGATGGGTGACGCCGGCCGCGTAGACCGGAAAGGCGCTGCGGCGGATCGTGCCGCAGTCGCGGATGGCGCCGTTGATGATGATGCCCGCGATGCCGCGCGATTCGGCGTAGGTCGTCATGATTTCGCCGATGATCGCGTTGGTCAGATCGCCGCCGGCATCGACCACGATGACGTCGCCTGGCTGCGCCAGGCTCAGGGCCTTGTGCACCAGCAGGTTGTCGCCGGGCCGCGTGCGCACGGTCAAGGCGGGGCCGGCCAACGGGCTGCCGTCGTGCATGGGGCGAAGGCGCGCGCCGCCGGCCGTCATGCGCGACATGCAGTCGCTCACGTTGGCGACCGGCACCTGGCGGAATTTTTCGACGAGTTCCTGGCTGACCGCGCGCTGGCGGGCATGGATTTCAAAGCCTGTCATCACTGCTCCTGATGGGGTATGTATGCCGTAGGGGACTATTGCTTGGGAATGCCGGCTTCCTGCACGACCTTGCCGAAGGCGTCGTGGTCCGCGCGATGCCGGCGCGCCAGATCCTCGGGCGAGCCCTTCATGACGGTGTAGCCGGCGTCTTCCAGTTTCTTGATCAGTTCGGGGTTGGATTGCACCTTCTGCAGCTCTTTGTTCAGCGCCACGACCACGTCATCGGGCGTCTTGCCCGGCGCCATCAGGCCCCACCAGATCGACTGGTTGATGGTCTTGAAGCCGCTCTCCACGAACGTGGGCACGTCGGGCAGGGCGGGCGAACGTTCATCGGCGACGACGCCCAGCGCGCGCACCTTGCCGCCGCGGATCTGCGGCAGCAGCGACGCGACCGATCCGACATACATGTCGATCCGGCCGCTGGCCAGGTCCGGGAACGCCTGGCTCCAGCCGCGGTACGGCACATGCATGAGTTCCATGTTCGCGGCCTTACGCCACAGATAGCCGGTCAGGTCGCCCGTGCCGCCGATGCCCGGAATTCCCAGCGAAACCAGGTTGGGCTTGGCCTGCGCGGCCTTCACGACGTCGGCGATGGACTTGAACGGGGAATCGGGCAGCACGACGAAGACGCTGGGCGACGAGGCCACCGGGCCCACCGGCTTGAAGTCCTTGAAGGTGTCGTAGCTGAGCTTGCTGTAGAGCCAGGGGTTCAGCACGATGTTGTCGGTCTGCGCCATGACCAGCGTGTGACCGTCCGGCCGGGCGCGCGCCGTCGCATCCAGCGCCAGGTTGCCGCCCGCGCCGGGCTTGTTCTCGACGACGATGTTCCAGCCAGCGTCCTGGCTGATGGCGCTGCCGATCATGCGCGTCAGCGTGTCGGTGCCGCCGCCGGGGGGAAACGGCGAGATCAGCGTGATGGGGGACTTGCCAAGGTCGGCGCCATGCGCGGCGGCGCAGCTCAGTACGAGCGTTGCGGCCAGCAGTTTCTTGAACAGTTTCATTGTCTTCCTCACAGGGGTTTTATTTGGGATCGGGCCCGCGCTCTGCGGCGGGGTCGGTAGTCTGGGTTGGAATTCAGGGCTGGCGGGCCAGCGTGGTCAGCCAGGCAAGCCGGGCTTCGACCGTGTCGGGCGCGGGGGCGTCGCCCTTGGCGCGCGCGGCTTCGATGCCGCGGGTCGTCCGGTCAAAGAGCTGCTCGACGCCATTGAGCACCAAGGGCTCCAGGCCCGCCTCGTGCAGCTGGTCGCGGGCTTCGCGCACCTCTGCCAGCCGGCGCGGGGCATGCAGCACATGCGAACGCACGAACGAGTCCATGAACGCGGTTAGCGGCGTGCGGTCGATGTCGGCCAGCACTTCGTACAGCGATTCGCGCAGACCCATGCGCTCGGCCGCAACGAGGCATTCGACGGCCAGGCTTTCCATGCCTTTGGTCATGATGCTGCGCAAGAGCTTCAGGCGCACCGCGTCGCCGGGCTTGCCTTCGATGATCCGGACCGTTGCACCCGCGCTTTCGCCCAGTGCCGTCACCACGGCCGCGCCTTCGCCGGCGCATAGCAGTGGCGTCTTTTCGGCCAGCAAGGCGATGGCGCCCATGATGGCCACGTCCATGAAAGGGATGGCGCTCGCGGCGGCGGCCGCGGCCGCTTTCTGCATGTCGGGCGCGCTGGCGGTGGTGAAATCCGCGTAGACGGCGCCGGCGCGCATATGGGGAAAGGCTTGTGCGGCGACTTCCGCCGCGCTGTAGCCGTACACGGCCGAGACCACGACGTCGGCCTCGGCCAGCCAAGGTCCCGGTTCGGCATGCAAGGCCGCCCCTGCGGCCACTGCGCGGTCCGCCATTTCGGCGTCCGATCGCAGATCGCAGATGCCGACGATGCGATGTTCGGCGGCGGTCCAGGCGCGGGCATAGCAGTGTCCGACTTCGCCGCATCCAATGAGTGCAATTTTCATAAAAAAACACATTAAAAAAACAATAAGTGTTTATATATCCGCGGCCCCGTGGATAAAAGCAGGTATTAACCCTAATTTCTTACGAAAAAAAATACATAAAAAAAACATCAGGCATTGGGCAGGGAAAACTCAGCCGGCGTAGGCCAGGAACGGGCGCCCGTCGAATGCGGGGTGGCGCGCGATGTCCGCGTAGTCTTCCTTGGTGGAGCCGAACCCGTGCAAAAGCAGGATCGGCGCCAGCGGGCCGCCCCGCTGGCTCGCGGCGACACGCAGGTCTACCTTGTCCACGCGCAGGGCATGGGCGGTGCGCTGAATTTCAAGCTGCATTGCAATCTGTCCTGGCTTCAACGGGAAAGGGATTGGCAAAAGCCATGGATGGCGTGGCAAGCCTGGCGCAGCGACTCGTCATCGAGCGCGTAGGCGATGCGGAAGTAGGGGCCGAGGCCGAAGGCGCTGCCATGCACGGTGGCGACATTCGCTTCGTCCAGGAGCGCGTTGACGACATCTTCATCGGTATTGAGCTGCGTGCCAGTTGGCGTGGTCTTGCCCAGCAACGCTTCGCACGAGGCGAACACGTAAAAGGCGCCCTGTGGAATTTGCGCATGCAGGCCAGGGGCTTGATTGATGGCGTCGACAACGGCATCGCGGCGACGTTTGAATGCTGTGCGGGACTGCGCGATAAAGTCTTGCGGCCCGGTCAGCGCCGTCAGGGCAGCGTGCTGGGAAATGGTGCTGGCGCCGGAAGTCTGCTGTCCCTGCAGTTTCTCCATGGCATCAATCAGCCAGTCCGGCCCCGTGCCGAACCCGATGCGCCATCCGGTCATGGCGTAAGCCTTGGAAACGCCGTTCATGGTCAATGTTCTGTCGCGAAGGCGCGGCGCGACCTGGGCAATGGTGTGGAAGGGCAGTCCGTCAAACACCAGGTGTTCATAGATGTCGTCCGACAGGATTAGAACGTCGGGGTAGGCCAGAAGTACTTCCGCCAGGGCCAGCAAGTCGGCCCGGGTGTACACCGCGCCGGTCGGGTTCGAAGGCGAATTCAGGATGATCCAGCGCGTCCGGGGGGTGAGCGCGGCCTGCAGCGCGCCAGGCGTAAGCTTGAAGCCGGCTTCAGCGCCGCAAGTCACGTTGACGGCTGTCGCGCCGCACAACTGGACGATCTCGGGATAGCTGACCCAGTAGGGCGCCGGTACGATGACCTCGTCTCCTTCATTGAGCGTGGCGGCCAGCGCATTAAAAATGACCTGCTTGCCGCCGTTGGCTACCAGCGTGTGGCGCCAGTCGACCTGCAGGCCATTCTCGCGCTGGAACTTCGTCGCGATGGCTTCGCGCAGGGGGCGCAGTCCCGCGACTTGGGTATAACGGGTATGGCCCGCGCGAATCGCGGCGATCCCGGCCTCGCGGATATGTTCAGGGGTGTCGAAGTCTGGCTCACCCGCGCTCAGCGAGATGATGCGGGCGCCAGAACTTAGACGCGCGGCGACGCGATCCATCACCTTGTACGTGGCGGATGGCCGGGCTTGCGCCAGGTGGCGGTTCAGGGGCTGGGCTTTGGGATTCATGCCGGAGCGCTTCATTCCTTTCGTTGCAGCAGGTGATAGCCCAACGCGGCGCGCGCTTCGCGGATGGTCGCGCCCTGGCTGATCCGCTCGCGGATCGCGGCCTCCACGGATTCGATCTTGCGCGCGGTCTCGGCGACTTCACGGGCGCGCTCGCGCGGCACGATCACCACGCCGTTGGCGTCGGCCAACACGATGTCACGCGCGGCCACGCGAACGGTGCCCACCGCAACGGTGGTGTTGACTGACTCCACCTCCACCCGGTCCTTGCCGGTGCGCATGAAGCGGCCGGCGCTGAAAACCGGATAGCCGTCGCCCAGCGCCTTGCCCACGTCGCGGCACACGCCGTCAATCACGGTGCCGGCGATGCCGCGCAGGCCGGCGTACTGCGTCATGATGTCGCCCCATACCGTGCAGTCCGTGCGGCCATCGTTGTCGATCACAACGATGTCGCCTTCGGCGACGTCATCGATGAAGTCGCCCACGGTGCCGGCGGGCGTCGCGGCGGGAACGTACTTGATCGTGAAGGCGGGGCCGACAACCGGGCGGGCATAGTTGTCCAGCGGCATGATGCCTAGCGCCTGGCCGTGCAGGCCCAGCTTGTCCATGGCGTCGGACACGCCCGGCGTATCCAGTCCTTCAAACAGGGCGACCAACTCCTGGTCGTGTGCGGCGGCTTTCTTGGGGTTTGTCATCGTCGTTCCTTTGGTGAGAGGGGCAATGAGGGCGCGTCGGATCACTTCGCGTGGATGGCTTCGAATTCCTTGTCGTGCATGACCTCGGCGACCGAGCGGCCCGCGCGCACGGCGGCGACCATCCCATCCTGCCGCCTGGCGATACGCTCTCCCAGGTCCAGCACCGCGTCGATGCGGGCCGCAGGCACGAACACAGTCCCGCAGCGGTCCGCGATGACGTAATCGTCTTCATGCACCGTGACGCCGCCCATCTGCACGGGCTTGCCGGCATCGATCTGGATCACGCGGTTGCGGGCGCTGATCATCGTCACACCGCGTCCATAGACGGGATAGCCGATCGATTCGCTGCCTTCGATGTCGCGGCTCAGGCCGTCGATGACCGAACCTCGCACGTGTTTGGCGCGCGCTGCATTGGCCAGGATGTCGCCCCAGCAGGAAATGCCCTCGGCGCCGCCGGCGATGACCAGCACGCGGTCACCGGTCTGCACGGCGTCGATGACGGGCGAGATCAGATGCACGGCCGGCTTGGCGTCCGTCTTTGGGCCCAGCTGGATGGTGCTGGCGCGGCCGACGATCTTCGGACAGTCCCACAGCGGCCGCAGGCCGTAGGTGGCGCCGGGCAGTCCCAGAAAGTCCAGGGCGTCCGAGACGGTATTGGTATCCAGCGAGGCAAGGCGGTCGAGCGTGGATGCTTGGGGCATGGGGAAACCTCCTGAGTGAAGGCTTTATTATGGGAACCGCTTCTTGATAGATAAAATCGTTTTCAAGTATCTCTGTGATACGGTTTCAGGATCAGCGCGGAAGCGCGCAGCCAGCAACGAGGGCAGGGCATGAGCACGATCGACTTCAGGCTGATACGGCAGCTTTGGATGTTTCTGGCGGTGGCCGAGGAACGGCATTTCGGACGGGCGGCAGCGCGGCTGGGCATGTCGCAGCCGCCGCTGACCGAGCAGATCAAGGTGTTGGAACAATCGCTGAAACTCCAACTGTTCGAACGGTCGCGCCGTGGCACGCAGCTTTCGGGCGCGGGCGCGGCGATCCTGCCCGCGGTGCGGCAGTTCGCCGGCCAGGTCGAACACCTGGAGCGTGTCGTGCGGGAGGTCGCGTCGGGCCAGTCGGGCGTGCTGCATGTGGGCGCGATCACCTCGGCAATGCTGGACACCGTTCCGCCGCTGCTCAATGAGCTGAAGCGGGCGCACCCTGGCCTGACGGTCTTCGTGCGGGAGATCGACAGTGTCGAGGCGGTGCCGGCGCTGCTGTCGGGGGAACTGGACATGGCGTTCGTGCGCATCGATGGCGACGTCGGCGAGGGCATCTCGACGCTGCCGTTGACTGAGGACCGGCTGGCGGTGGCGCTGCCTGACGATCACAAGCTGGCGGCGCTGCCTCGTGTGCGCCTTCAGGCGTTGGCGGCAGAGCAGCTTGTGATGTCTTCTCGGCAGGTCAGCCCGGTGTATTTCGACATGCTCACCGCGATCTGCCGCGCCCACGGCTTCACCCCCCGCGTGCTGCACGAGGTGCGGTCGGTGGCCTCGCAGGTCGCTTATGTGGGATGCGGCCAGGGCGTCGCGCTGGTGCCGGCGTCCATGAAGAAGCTGGCGCCCGCGAACGTCGTCATCCGGCCGTTGAAAGAAAAGGTCATGGTGGTCACTGCCGCGCTGGCGTGGAATGCGGCGCGCTTTCACCCGCTGGTCGATGTGGCGGTGCAGTGGCTTGAAATGACGCATCGCAAGCGGCGTCCGGAAGGGTGATGCCAGGCGACGGGGCAAGCGCTGCCTGGCATCAGACGCCTACTTTTTCGCGGCGGCCTCTTGCTGGAAGGCGCGTGTCTGCCGGGCCAGGCTGGCCCGCCATTCCTCACCCGGCTGAAAGGCCAGCACGGCCGCGTCGCGCCCCGATGCCGCGAGGAAGGCGGGATCCTTGAGGGTGTCCTGGAGCGCCTGTTCCAGCTTGTCGCGGATGGCGTCCGGCAAGGTCGCCGGGCCGCCCATGCCGCGCTCGGACGAGTATCGCAGCGCCACCCCGGATTCCGCCGCGGTGGGGATGGCGTTGTGGCGCTTGTCGCTGGCAATGGCGATGGCCTCGAAAGGGCCTTTCGGGTCGATCAGTTCCGGCACCTCGCTCACGGTGATCAGGCCGTAGTCGATGTGATCGCCCAGGATCCCCAGGCGGATGTCGCCGCCGCCCTTGAAGGGCACGCTGGTGCCTTGCACGTTCTGGCTGCGCTCCATGTCCATCAGCGCCAGATGGCCGGTCGTGCCGTCGCCGCTGTGGCCGAAGGACAGCGATTCGGGAGACTGCTTCAGCTTTGTGACGAGCGCGGGCAGGTCATCCGGCGCGTTGGATCCGCGGCGCTTGATGAAGAGCAGCGGGTCGTCGACCAGACGCGCGATGAGCCGGATGTCGTCGGGCTTGTACTTCGCGCCCTTGCTGACGGGCAGGTACACGAAGCCGGGCGCGTTGATCATGCCCAGCGTGTAGCCGTCGGGTTTGGCCGCCGCGACGTAGCGCACGGCGATCTCGCCGCCGGCCCCGGGCTTGTTGATGACGATGATCCGGGTCTTGTCGCCCAGGCGCTTTTCCATGTGCTGGGCCACCAGCCGCGCCATCACGTCCGTGCCGCCGCCGGGTGCGAAACCCACCACCAGTTCGATCGGACGGTCGTCGGGCCAGGCGGCATGTGCCACGTTGGCCGCCAGGGCCAGCGCCCCGGCCACGAGAATCCGCTGAAATGCATTTGCCTTCATGCCTGTCTCCTTGAATGGCTGTCGTGCGCCCTTGCGCGTCAATTGACCTGGATGCCTGCGGACTGGATGAGCTGGCGGTAGCGGTCCAGTTCCTCTGCCCAGAACGCCGTGAACGCCGCGGGCGTGCTTTGGCGCAATTCGGCCCCCATGGCGATGAGCCGTTGCGAATAGGCGGGATCGGACATCACGGCGTTCAGGGCGTGGCTCAGTTTGTCCACGATGGGCGCCGGCGTGCCGGCCGGCGCCGCCAGGCCGAACCACGTGGTCAGTTGCATGCCCGCCATGCCCAGTTCCTCGAACGTCGGCACGTCGGGAATGGCCTTGAGCCGGGCGTCGGCGGCAACGGCCAACGCGCGGACGCGCTGGCTCTGGATGTGGCCAATCGCGCCGTTGTCGAACATGTAGTCCAGCCGTCCGCCCATCAGGTCGGTCAAGGCAGGGTTGTTGCCTTTGTAGGGCACATGCGTGACCTCGATCTTGTTGATCGCGCGAAACAGTTCGCCCGACAGATGTCCCGAGTTGCCGGTGCCGCCGGAGCCGTAGGTCAGTTTGCCGGGTTGCTTGCGCGCCGCGGCGACGATGTCGGCCGGACGCTTGAACGGCGAGTTCTCGGGGACGATGAGCACGCTGGGCACCAGCGCGACTTCACCTATCGGCGTGAAGTCCTTGATCGGATCGAAATGCACCTTGGCATACAGGTTGGGCGCCGAGACGTTGGCCGAGCTGCTGGCCAGCAGGAGGGTGTAGCCGTCCGGCGCGGCGCGGGCGAATTGAGTGGTTGCGATGGTGCCGGAAGCGCCCGCCACGTTTTCGACCACGACCGTCGCATTCAGGCGTTTGCCCAAGGCATCGCCCAGCGAGCGGCCAATGGTGTCCGCCGAGCCGCCCGCGGGCCACGGCACGATGAGGCGTATCGGTTTGTCCGGATACGGCGAGGCGGCCATGACGGCCGCGCTGAACGCGGATGCGAGGGCGCCGCACGCCCAACGCTTGATGGGAAAGCGCATGGTTGTCTCCTTGTTGAACCCTCCCTCTTGCTCGGTGGCGTGTCGGGGAGGTGTGAAAAGGCGCCGCGATCAATCTGTACTAGCCTTGGCGGCCTCCTTGGGAAGATGCGCAAGGACGAGGGACAGCAGCAGGTCCTGCGAATGGTTGAAAAAGTGATCCGCGCCGGGGATGACGATGATCGGATGGGAGGTGGGCCGTGCCCACGCCAGCAGCGGCGGCAAGGGCGCCTGCGTGTCCAGTTCGCCATGGATCAGCACCACGTCGGCGGGCAAGGGGGGCGTGTCGTAGACCCGGTCGTCCTCGACGGCGCCAACCGGCAGCCCGGCCAGGACGGCGGCCGCAGGCGCGGCGTCCTGGTCGGTCAGCGCGCGAATCGCGTGGGCCAGGGCGTAAGCGCCAAATGAAAAGCCAATGAGCGCCAGTGGCGTATCGGGGGCTTCGGCACGCACGGCATGCACGACGGCGAGAATGTCTTCGGATTCGCCCAGGCCGTGGTCATACACGCCGGCACTGGCGCCTACGCCCCGAAAGCTGGGCCGTATCGCAAGCCATCCCGCATCCCGGACGCCGTGCGCCAGTCTGTGCGGGATCTTGTGGCGCGGCGTGCCGCCCAAGAGCGGTTGCGGATGGGTAACGATGGCCACCCCAACGCGCGGCGTGACGGGGCGGTCGATCAGCAGTTCCAGCGGACCGGCCGGACCGGGGATCAGCCGTGTTTCCGTCCTTGCGCCGGCGGGGAGTGCGGTATCAATCAGGTGGGACATGTCGGCTAGATAGCGCTGTCAGGTGTCCCAGATTAATCCGTTATGAAAAAGCCGAATAAATAGAATTTTGTGATGGGTTTCATCACGGCGGGAGATGGCGCGGCCGGCGGGCGGGGCTATTTGGCCAACCAGCGGGCGGAGGGCCAGCGTGCATTGCGCACCGCGTCGCGGGCGCATTGGATCAATTCGTTCATGACGCAATGCACGGAATTGGCGATGGGACGGGTGGCGGGTTGCGCCAGCACGATGCGCCGCACCAGCAGCGGATCCACGACCGGGGCAGCGGCCAGGATTGCGCGATCCACGTCGTCGGCCACGGCGATCGAGGGCAGGATGGTATAGCCGTGGCCGTCCAGCACCAGGCGCTTCTGCACGCTCATTGCATTGGTCTCGGCCACGATGTGCAGCTCGGTCTCTTGCGTGCGCGCGGCCTGTTCGACCAGCGAGCGCAATCCATGTGGCGCGCCCGGCAGCACAAGGGGCCGGCCGATGATGTCGGCCATGCGAACGGGCGTGCGGGTATCGAGTCCGCTGTCCGGCGGACCCACGAACCACAGGCTCTCCTCCAGCATGGTGCGGAACTTGAGCGCGGGATTCGGCTTGGAGTCGTACAGCAGCGCGATGTCCACGTCGCCGGTCTCCAGCCACGACTGCAGGTGTCCGGCATACCCCGCCGTCAGCCGCAGGCGGATGCCGGGATAGTGGGCCGCCACGGCGGACAGCAGCGCGCTGGACAGCATGTCTGCGGTGCTGGGCAGCAGGCCCACGGTGACGATGCCGCCCACCGTGCCGCTGGACGGCCGGATCTCGGCGCGGGCGCGGTCCAGTTCGTTCAGGGCACGGCGGGCGTAATCCTCGAGCGTCTTGCCGGCGTCGGTCAGTTCCATGCCGAGGCGGCCACGCGTGAAGAGCGGCGTGCCGATATCGTCTTCCAGCAGCTTCAGTTGCCGGGAGACCGCCGGCTGCACGATGTTCAGCAGGCGGGCGGCACTGGTCACGCTGCCGGTCTCGGCCACGGTCACGAACGCCTTCAGTTGCTTCAAGTCCATCTGCGGCTCCGGGTATGCGCAAGGGTGATGAATTCCATCACAAAATTCTATTTAGTTGGCGATTCTATAGCGATATAAGATGCCTCGCAGCACTTAGCCACCGGGAAATTCACTCATGACTACCACCACCACCGAGGCGCATGCCTGGCAGCAAGCCGTGTTCGACGCGCTCAAAGCCGGCGGCGTCCGCCAGATCGCGTACGTGCCGGACGCCGGCCATTCCTATGCCATCCGGCAGGCGCAGCAAGATCCGGACATCACCGACGTGGTCCTGACCACGGAAGAAGAGGGCGTCGCCGTCGTCAGCGGCGCGTGGCTGGGCGGCCAGCGCGCCGCGCTGCTGATGCAAAGCAGCGGCGTGGGCAATTGCGTGAACATGTTCTCGCTGCTGCGCAGCTGCAACTTTCCCTTTCTCACGCTGGTGACGATGCGGGGCGAGTACGCGGAATTCAATCCCTGGCAGGGGCCGATGGGCAAGACCACCCAGCAGGCGCTTGAACTGATGGGCATCACGGTGCTGCGGGCGTCGAACCCCGAGGAGGTCGGAGAGATCGTCAGTGCCGCTGCCGACTCCGCATTTCTGGCAGGCGAGCAGGTAGCCGTCCTGCTGTCGCAAACCTTGATTGGACGTAAGAAGTGGGAGCGCAACTGATGTCGACCACCTTGAATGCTTCGGGCGCCGTGGACCGCCGCGCCTTCGTGTCGCAACTGATCGCGGCGTCGCCCGACGCGCTGATCGTCTCGGGCCTGGGGTCTCCGTCCTATGACGTTTTTGCCGCGGGCGACCGGGACCAGAATTTCTATCTGTGGGGCGCCATGGGCGGCGCCGTGGCGCTTGGCCTGGGCCTGGCGCTTGCGCAGCCGGACCGGCCCGTGCTTGTCATCACCGGCGACGGCGAACAGTTGATGGGCGTGGGCACGCTGGGCACCGTCGGCGCCAAACAGCCCAGGAACCTGACCATCGTGGTGCTGGACAACGGCCATTTCGGCGAGACCGGCATGCAGCGCAGCCATACCAGCCTCGGCACGGACCTGGTGGCCGTGGCGCAGGGGTTCGGCATCAAGGACGCGTTTGCCGTCAGGGAAGCGGGCAGGGCGGGCGAGGTCGCCGAGCGCGTGATGGCGCGTCGTGGCGTCGCCTTCGCCCAGGTGTTCATCAAGCCGGACGAACCGCCGCGCGCGCTGCCGCCGCGCGACGGTGTGTACGTCAAGAACCGCTTCCGGGCCGCCCTGGGATTTTCGACGTTCTGAGCAGCGGCAGCCCCTTGGGCTGCCATGCTGCATTCAGGCCAGGAGGCTGTGATGAAGACTTACTCAATGCGGATTGCGGGTGCGCCGGCCGCTGCCATCTCGGGCGAATGGTTCGAGACGCAGAACCCCTACACTGGCGAGGCCTGGGCGCGGGTTGCCCGCGGAGCCGCGCAAGACGTCGATGTGGCGGTGCAGGCCGCCCACTTCGCCTTTTCGGAAGGACCGTGGGCGGAACTGACCGCCACCGAGCGCGGCAGGTTGCTGTATCGACTGGCCGATCTCATCGAACGCGATGCGCGCAAGCTCGCGGAAACGGAAGTCCAGGACAACGGCAAGCTGTTCGCCGAGATGTTGGGACAGTTGACCTACCTGCCGCAATGGTTCCGCTACTACGGCGGCCTGGCGGACAAGATCCACGGGTCGACGCTGCCTTTGGACAAGAAAGGCTATTTCACCTACACGCGCCACGAGCCGCTGGGCGTGGTGGCGGCGATCACGCCGTGGAATTCGCCCTTGTTGCTGCTGGGCTGGAAGATCGCGCCGGCGTTGGCGGCCGGCTGCACGGTGGTCGTGAAACCGTCGGAGTTCACATCCGCGTCGACGCTTGAGTTCGCCGAACTGTTCGACGAGGCGGGGTTTCCGCCCGGCGTGCTGAACGTGGTGACGGGCTATGGCCAGGAAGTGGGGGCCGCGCTGGTCCAGCATCCGCTGGTGCAGAAAGTCACCTTTACGGGGTCGGACCAGACCGGCCGCCTGATCAACGAGCAGGCCGCGCGTCTGCTCAAGCACACCTCGCTGGAACTTGGCGGCAAGTCGCCCAACATCGTCTTCGAGGACGCGGACCTGGAACAGGCCGTATTCGGCGCGATCTCGGGCATCTTCGCGGCAAGCGGGCAAACCTGCATCGCCGGTTCGCGCCTGTTGCTCCAGGACAGCATCTACGACACCTTTGTCGAAAAGCTGCTGTCGCTGGCGGCCGCTGCGCGCATGGGGGATCCGATGGATCCAGCCACGCAGGTCGGGCCGGTGACGACGCCGCCCCAATTCCAGAAGGTGCTGGACTACATCCGCATCGCGCGGGACGAGGGGGCAACCCTGCTGCTGGGCGGCAAGGCCGCGCAACGGCCGGAATGCGGCAAGGGGTGGTTCGTGGAACCGACCATCTTCGGCGACGTGCGCAACGACATGCGCATCGCCCAGGAAGAGGTGTTCGGGCCGGTGCTGTCCATCATCCGCTTCAAGGACGAAGCCGAGGCGCTGCGGATCGCCAATGATGTCCGCTTCGGACTGGCCGCCGCGGTGTGGACGCAGGACATCGCCCGCGCGATCCGGATGTCGGAACGGTTGAAGGCCGGCACGGTCTGGGTCAACACGTATCGTGCGGTCAGCTTCATGGCGCCCTTTGGCGGCTACAAGGATTCGGGGCTGGGGCGCGAGAACGGCATGGACGCCGTCAAGGAGTTCCTGCAGGTCAAGAGCGTCTGGCTCAATAGCGGGGCGACCGCCAGCAATCCGTTCGTACTGCGTTGATCCGGCATGGGCGGCCACGGGCCGCGCCTTGCTTGCGTTGTTTCCCGACCCTGCCGCCTGCTACGTACCAGCCACGCGCGTCGCCTGCGCATCCGACTGGAAGATCTTGCCGAAATCGCACTGTTCCTGTGCCAGCGCCGCGATGGCGGTAATCAGGCTGCTGGGGCGGTCGCCGCGAAAGACCGCCGCATAGGCCGCAGGCGGCAAGGCGGGCGTCACCGTCAGGATCTCGAGCGCGCCCGACTCCACCATGGGCGCCAGAAAGGTCTTGGGCAGGTAGCTGATGCCCATGCCTGAGATCGCCAGACCGATCAATGCCACCAGACTGTTGCTCAGCACGGTCTGCTCGGGCTGCACCCCCACCGAGCGAAACCAGCGGTTGTAGAGCTGGCCGGTGCCGGAGCGTTCGTCCTGCGTCAGCAGCCGGTGCTTGACGAGGTCCTGCACCTTGAGCCGCCGCCGAGGCGCCAGCCCCGGCTTGCACATCCACGAATTGACGACCTGACCGACCCGCCGGGAGACGAAGCGCTGGTCGTCGAACACGTCCGGCACGATCATCAGGTCCACCTCGTCGGCCAGCAGCTTGTCGCGCAGGATGGCGCTGGTATCGACATGGGGCTCGATGATGACCCGGGGATAGCGCGCCTGGATGGCGCTTACCAGTCTGGGCAACCAGGTCATGGCCGTCAGTTCCGTGATGCCGATGCGCACATGGCGCTCCATGACGTCCGGCCGTTGGAACTGCTCGATGGCCGCATCGCGCTGTTCCAGCAGCCGTTTGGCCAGCAGGAACATCTCTTCGCCTTTCTCCGTCAGCCGGGCCGTGCGCAACGTGCGGTCAAAAAGCGGCGTGTCGAAGAGCGCTTCCAGTTCCTGCACGCGCTTGGATACCGCGGACTGCGTGGTGTGCAGCCGGTTGGCCGCCGGTGCAAACCCGCCGAGCTGAACGACCCAATACACGGCTTCGAGCTGCTTGAACGTGATCAACGGCGCCTCCTTTGTGGCCGGAAAACATCTAATTGAGGAATCTGATTGGATTCCAATTTATCGCTTTTTTTGATTTAACGCCGCGATCACAATTTGTGCCTGAGGATTCGAACGCATTGGAGGCGTGCATATGTTTCTCACGGAAGAAGAGTCGGTCATGCTGGCGGGCGGCAAGGGGCCTGCCGTGCAAAAGGCCATGGAAATCCTGGTGGCCCTGGGTGAGAGTTTTGGCGCCAAACGCCTGCTGCAGGTCAGCAACGTCCACATGGCAGGTTCGTCTGTCCTCGTCGCGGAAGAGGCCGGCACGCGCTTTGTCGAAGACATCAAGCGCCAGGGCGGCACGTTCGTCACCCGGGTGACCACGAACCCGACGGCAGTCGATCCGGTGCAGTGGCGCGAGATCGGCATTCCGGAGTCGGACAGCGCGCTGCAAACCCGCCTGACGGACGCCTATGCCGGCATGGGCGCCAACACCTGCAATACCTGTATTCCCTACTTGGTGGGCAACAGTCCGCGATTCGGCGAGCACATGGCGTGGGGCGAGTCGTCTGCTGTGGTGTACGCCAACTCGGTGTGCGGCGCCCGCACCAATCGCGAAGGCGGCCCCAGCGGCTTGGCCACCGCGCTGACGGGACGCACGCCGGAGTACGGATTTCACCTGACGGAGAACCGCTACGGAAAACTGCTGGTCAAGGTCGAGACCACGCTCGACGACATGACCGATTACGGCACGCTGGGCTACTTTGCCGGCCGCATCGCTGGGCAGGACACGCCGGTGTTCACGGGCATCCCCTCCGATCCCACGCTGGAGCAGTTGAAAGCGCTGAGCGCCGCGCTGGCGGCTTCGGGCGCGGTAAGCATGTTCCATGCGGTCGGCGTCACGCCCGAAGCGCCCACGCTTGAGGCGGCATTCGGTGGCCATGAGCCCGAAAAAGTGCTGGTCTTTGACGACGCCGAAAAGAAAAAGGCCGAGGCCGCGCTGAACAAGGAACAATCGGATCACGTGGACTGGATCCTCGTGGGCTGTCCAAATGCGTCGGTGCAGGAGATCCGCGAGGTGGCCGAGGCGCTGGAGGGCAAACGGGTGCATCCGGACGTCGCGCTGTGGGTCACCACGGCCGGCGCCATGTACGCCATGGCCGATCGCATGGGATACATCCAGACGATCAAGGATGCCGGCGGGACGGTGGTGCGCGAAACCTGCCCGTTCCTGGCCCGCAGCCGCGTGATCGCGCCAGCCAAGGGCTATCGCACGCTGACCACCAACTCCGCCAAAATGGCGTTCTACGCGCCCGGCCAGTTCGGCCTGCCCACGCATTACGGCAATCTCAATCGCGTCATGCAGGCCGCCGTCAGCGGCGTCTGGAGGTAAGCGCCATGATCCAAGCCAAACGCGTCCTGACGGGGCGCAAGATCGTCAAGGGCAAGACCAGCGGACAGGCCGTCGTGACGGGAGAGGCGATCAGCTTTAACGGCGGCGTCGACAACATGACGGGTATCGTCACCGAACCCGGGCACGAGCTGGAAGGCGTGAACATCGCCGGCAAGGTGCTGGTCTTTCTGACCGGCAAGGGATCGACCGGCGGCTCTTACAAGATCTACGACATGGTCTCGCGTGGTACGGCGCCGCTGGCGTTCGTGCAGGTGACGCCGGAACCGATCACGACGATCGGCGCGATCATCGGCGCCATCCCCGTCGTGGCCGGGCTGGACGAAGACCCGACCAAGGCCATCGCCACGGGCGACTGGCTGGACGTGGATGCCGACGCCGGCACCGTTGTCGTGACACCGCAATAGCAGTTCGCACGCGGCGCCAGCCGCACTCTTCACCGGCCTTCGGGTAGTTGCGCGCACGACGCAACGCCCGGAACGGCCGCGCTTATTCCAATCAAGGAGACAACCATGACCTCACGAGTACGCATCGCCCTTGTCTTGGGCGCCTGTCTTGGCGCGGGCGCCCCGGCCGCGCACGCGGCCCAGCCCGACGCGGGCGCCGACTGGCCCACGCGCAAGGCCATCACGATGATCGTTCCCTTTGCGGCCGGCGGCAGCACGGATGCGACCGCGCGGCTCCTCGCCGAACATCTGTCCCGGCAACTCAAGCAACAGGTGATCGTGGAGAACCGGGCGGGGGCGGGGAGCAACCTGGGATCGAGCGTGGCGGCGCGCGCAACGCCCGACGGCTACACACTGCTGCTGGCCACCAGCACGATCGCCACCAATGTGACGCTGTACAAGAACATGGGCTTCGACCTGCGCCGTGATCTGATTCCCGTGTCGCAGATCGCGTCGATTCCGAATGTGCTGACCGTGAACAACAGCGTGCCGGCCAAGTCGCTCACGGAGTTCATCACGCTGGTCCAGAAGAAGGACGCGCCGGTGAACTACGGTTCCGCGGGCAACGGGTCGGCCTCACATTTGTCCGGTGCGCTGTTCAACGCGATGGCCAAGGGCGACATGGTCCATGTGGCGTACAAGGGCGGGGCGCCGGCGAACGTGGACCTGATGGGCGGCCAGGTGCAAGCGGTGTTTTCGCCGTTGGTGGAAGTGCTGTCGTACCTGGAAAGTGGCAAGTTGCGCGCATTGGGCGTGACCACCCCGGAGCGCTCGCCGCGCCTGCCCGATGTGCCGGCGGTGGGTGAAGCGCTGCCCGGATTCGACGTATCGCTGTGGAACGGTGTGTTCGTGCCCGCCGGCACGCCGCCCGCCGTTGTCGATGGGCTCGCCCAGGCCCTGAAGTCGGTGACGCAAGACCCAGCGTTCCGCAAGGTGCTGCTGGATCAAGGCTCCGCGCCCACGAGCCAGTCGCCGGCGCAGTTCAAGGCCTTCCTGGACCAGGAAATCGACAAGTGGGCCAAGCTGGTGAAGCTGTCCGGGGCAACGGTGGACTGAGGCCTGGGGCCGCCTCTCCCGGATCCTGCTGTTGCGCGGCGCGCGCACGTCACAACCTGCAATAACTCCCCCGCAGCTCGGCGTTATTGTCTGGAAGATGCGTGACGCGCCCGCCCGGTCGGCTGGAACACCAGAGAGAGGCACTCCATGACTTACTCGAGCTACCACAAGAAGGACATCTTCGGCCGCCCGCTGCATGCCGAAACGCAGATGATGTCCTACGGCTACGACCCCTTCCTGTCGGAAGGCGCCGTCAAGCCGCCGGTGTTCCTCACGTCCACGTTTGCCTTTCGCACGGCGGAGGATGGCGCCGCGTTCTTTGATCTGGTGTCGGGGCGCAAGCCCCTGCCGCAGGGCGAGTCGGCGGGGCTGGTGTACAGCCGCTTCAACCATCCGAACCTGGAGATCGTGGAAGACCGGCTGTCGCTGCTGGATGGCTCGCAGGACGCGGCGGTAACGTCCAGCGGCATGTCCGCGATCAGCGCGGTGCTGATGGCGTTTTTGCGGCCGGGAGATCAACTAGTGCAGTCCGTGCCGCTGTACGGGGGGACCGAGACCCTGATCGGCAAGGTCTTTCCCGAATGGGGCATTGGTTCCCATCCGGTGGCCAATGGGCTGTCGCCCAGCAGCATGCGCGCGGCGCTGGAACAGGCGGCGGCCAAGGGGTCGGTAAAGCTGTTCTACGTGGAGACGCCCGCCAATCCGACGAATGCGCTATTCGACTTCGAGGCCATGAAGAATGAGCTGGACGCGTTCGAGACGCGCCACGGCTACCGTCCGATTTCAGTGTGCGACAACACACTGCTCGGGCCGATCTTCCAGAAGCCGGCCGAGCACGGGGTGGACCTGTCGGTGTATTCGCTGACGAAGTACGTGGGCGGCCACAGCGACCTGGTGGCCGGGGCCGTCACAGGCAGCAAGGAGCTGATCAAGAAGGTGCGCGCGATCCGCAGCGCGTTCGGATCGCAACTGGATCCGCATTCCTGCTGGATGATCACGCGGTCGATGGAAACGGTGGTGCTGCGCATGAAGCAGGCCGCGCGCACGGCCACCAAGGTCACGCAGTGGCTGGCGGGCAATCCGCACGAGAAGGTGCAGATATTCCATCCGGAACTGATCGCCGACCGCGCCTACCAAGAGGTGTACAAGCGCCAGTGCACTGGCCCCGGCTCAACCTTTGCTTTCGTGCTGGAGGGCGGCCGCGAGCGCGCGTTCCGCTTCATCAACGCCCTGCATCTGTTCCGCTCGGCGGTCAGCCTGGGCGGCACCGAGACGCTGATTTGCCACCCGGCGTCGACCACGCATTCTGGCGTACCCGCCGCCGAGCGCGACGCGGCGGGCGTGTCCGAAGGCCTGATCCGGGTGTCCATCGGCCTGGAGCACGAGGAAGACCTGATCGCGGACCTGGATCACGCGTTTCGCAACTGTTGAACCGTCAGCCCGGCTGCCCCGTGCGCCGGGCGCGATTCAGCAACACGAAGGCGGCGGTGGCCAGCAGCATCAGCGTGGCGGTGGCGATGACCGCCGCGTAGCCGGTCTCGAAGGCGCCGCGGGCCAGCGCCGTCAGGGTGGCCGCAAGCTCCGTGGGCAGGCCGGCGGCGATGACGAGCGCTTCGTCCAGGCTGTCGCGCACGGCGCTTGTGGCGGCCGCTTCGGCAACCCCGGCTGGCACGGACAGCGTCTGCGCGTAGACGCCCGACAGGATCGAGCCCATCAGGGTCACGCCGAGCGCGCCGCCCAGTTCGTAGGACACCTCTTCGATCGATGCGGCCATGCCGGCGCGCTCGGGCGTGGCGCTCTGCATGATGGTGCTGGACGCGGCCGTCATGGTGGCGCCGATGCCCAGGCCCAGCACGCACAGGCTGATCATCTGCGGCACGACCGCGGCGTCGTAGGTCAGCAGGTAGCCGCCCATGCCCACGCCCGACACCAGCAGCGCCAGGAACAGCATGCGCCGGCTGCCCACGCGCGCCAGCAGCAGTCCGGCCAGCGGCCCGGCCACAAAGGCGGCCAGCGGCAGCGGCAGGATGAAGAGCGCGGACTGGATCGGCGACATGCCCAGCACCAGTTGCAGCCGCTGGCTGAACACCAGTTCCATCCCCAGCAGCGCGGCCGCGGCGAAGAGCGCCGCGGCCACGGCCGAGCTGAACGAGGCGTTGCGGAAGATGGCGAAGTCGATCAGCGGGTGGGGCCGGCGCCGCTGGCGGCGCACGAAGACGGTCAGGATCGCCGCGCCCGCCGCGCAGGCCAGCGCGGCATGCAGCCAGGACGGCGACGCCCGGCCCAGTTCCTTGAGCGCGTAGGCGCACAGGACCATGCCCGCCATCACCTGCAGCGAACCGGTCAGATCCCAGGGCCGCGAGGCGTCCGGCACGCTGGCCGGGATGCAGCGCCACGCCAGCGGCAGCGCCAGCAGCACGATGGGCACGTTGATGAGGAACACCGAGCCCCACCAGAAATGCTCCAGCAGAAGGCCGCCCACCACGGGCCCCAGCGCCGCGCCGCCCGAGGCGACCGAGGCCCAGACGCCGATGGCGACGGCGCGCTCGCGCTCGTCGGCGAAGGCCAGGCGCAGGATGGACAGGGTGGCGGGCATCATCATTGCCGCGCCCACGCCCAGCAGCGCGCGCGCCGCGATCAGGACGGCGGCGCCCGGCGAATAGGCGGCGGCCAGCGAGGCTGCGCCAAACACGGCCAGCCCCATCATGAACAGGCGCTTGTGGCCCAGCCGGTCGCCCAGCGTGCCCATGCCCAGCAACAGGCCGGACACGACCAGCGCGTAGACGTTCACGATCCAGAGCTTGGCCGAGGCGGTGACGCCCAGTTCGTGCGTGAGCCGCGGCAGGGCGGTGTACAGGACCGTCATGTCGACGACGATCAGCAGCAAGGCGCTGGACACGATGGCCAGCACCAGCCAGCGGCCGGGGGCGGACGCGGCGACAGCGTGGGAAGTCCGCTGCATGGTTCTACTCCTTCATAAAGCAGGGATTTGCGCGCGCGCCTGGCGCGCACCGGTCCCTGGGCGCGCATTATCCATCTGGATAATTTCAATTAGAAGTTGGATTTCATCTATAAAATCGATGGGTAAAGAGGAATCAACCGGAGCGGACCATGCAATGGACCCTGGATCAATTACGGCAATTCGTGGCGGCGGCAGAGGCGGGCTCGTTTTCGGCGGCGGGCCGGCGCATCGGCCGCGCGCAGTCGGCGGTCAGCACCTCGGTGGGATTGCTGGAGGCGGATCTGGGCGTGGCGCTGTTCGACCGGTCCCGGCGCAATGCGGTGCTGACCCCGGCCGGCGAAGTGATGCTGCTGGAAGCGAGGGAGCTGCTGCGACAGGCCGGCGGCCTTGCCCAACGCGCGCTGTCGTTTGCGGGCGGGCAAGAGGCGCGGCTGTCCATTGCGCTGGATGAGGCCCTGCCGTATCTCGTGCTGGGCGCGCTGGTGGTGGAATTGGCCGAGCGGTTTCCGGCGCTGGAGCTGACGCAGTTGAACGGCACCGCGACCGAAGTGGCCGATTACGTTCGGCAGGGCCGGGCGAGCATCGCGTTCCATTTCGACCGGGGCGATCCGGGCAGCGACTTCGCGCACCGGTACCTGGGCACCGTGGCGCAGGGCATTTTTGTGGCGTCGGACCACCCGCTGGCGGCCTTGCCGAGCGTGTCGCGCAAGGACCTGGCGCGACACCGCCAGCTTGTGATGCAGATGGAAGGCGTCGAGGACATGGTCCTGAGCCCGACGTTGTGGCGCACCGACAGCTTCTACAGCATCGCGGGGATGGTGGCCGACGGCCTGGGCTTTGCGATCCTGCCACTGAACATCGCGGAATACGAAAGCTTTCGCACCACGCTGACCCCGGTGCCCTGCGCGGAACTGGCGTTGCC
>Ga0182739_1000978_pt1 | contig 31869 bp, 24 predicted proteins | sample eDN5th30CBELigBY_FD_128873 | JGI IMG/M metagenome (GOLD analysis project Ga0182739, IMG submission 128873) | Enriched backyard soil microbial communities from Emeryville, California, USA - eDNA 5th pass 30_C BE-Lig BY (version 2) (version 2) | ecosystem: Environmental > Terrestrial > Soil >... | reverse complement strand
CCCGCGAAACCCTGGCCATCCCCCAGCTGTGACAGAGCTGCAAATCAATCCAGACGTCAACATCCCCAGACAAAAGACTCTTCGAAACACAGGCATCGGAGTATCCGCAGTAATCATGTGGAATAAAAAACGACAACAAAACGAAAGTCAACTTGAAGCACACACCGTACTTTCAAGTCTGTCTAGACCAGTTTGGTCTCTCATGTGCCCGCGTCGAAAGGGTTTCACCTGATGAAAGACTGAATACCGCGAGGCAAGTTTATTACAAGATTTACAAAAACACTCTAGTGCTTTGTCAATTTTAAAAATTCGGGTAGGGCTTAACGCAAAGTCCGACAACGGAGGACGTTTCGCGATTACGTACCCTAAATCCAAGCCCTGACAGGGCACTAGTTGGAGGCCCAGGGAGGGGAGCGGTTGAAAGAGAACCCTCGACTGTTTTACCAGATGGACACGCCACAAGTGCCATGGTTGAATGTGTCACGATCTGGTTTGGAAACGAAAAAACAGTATCGCTGCGCGTGCCGGCACAGCGATACTGCGTCATCATCCGGTCTTTCGCACTACTTCACCAGAGCAGCTTTCTGTCCGGCGGCTTCCAGCGGAGCCAGGGGAAGCTGTTCCAGCTCGATGGCTTTTCCAGTTTCCATGCTGGCACCACCCACGATCACCAGGTTCTGCTTCCAGGGGACCATCTCATGGAAGAACCGGGGATGGACAACTTGCCCCAGATATTCCCAGTGTGAACCGTCTGCAGCCAGACGCTGAATCGATCCCGACATGGCGGTGGTGATCAGTTGTCCGTCGAGACAGTAGGAGGCAGTTCCGAATCCATCCATCCCGTTCCCCAGAATGGCGGGGCCTTCACTCCAGGTTCCCTTGGCGGGGTCGAGGATGGCGACACGAGCGGTGATGCCTCCCTTGGATTGCATGCCGCCAATGCAGTACAGCAGACCATCACGAGTGGCCAAAGAGATCGCACGGCGTTCGAACGGAGGAGCGGCAACCGGCTTCCATTCCGATTTTTCCTGAGATAGATCATAGGACCAGGCTGTCTTCAACCAGGCATTGTCATAAGAGCTTCCCGCTTTCAACTGCCATCCGCCAACCACATAAATCGTGTCACCGATCACCACGGCATCGTGAGAGGAACGTCCTTCCGGCAGTGGTGTCAGGTCTTCCCATTTGTTGGTGGCGGGATCGAATCGGGCGAAATCAGAATTGGAAGTCAGATTGTTCTTGCCTTCGGAGACAACTTCAAAGCCACCCACCCGATAAATCTTGCCCTGATGTGCGACCATGGCCAGACCGGTACGCTTGGGACCAGAGGGAAGTTTTTCCCATTCGCCTGGCTTGCTTAAGTTGAGCCGCAGGAATTCATTAGATTGATCTTCTGCATGGTATTCGTGTGCTCCACCCAGATGACCGCCATAGATGTAGAGATTGTCTCCCACCACGGCAGCTCCAAAGCTGGTCGTGCCATTGGTCAGGAAAGGGAGTCTTTCGGCATCGGAAATGACACTGGCGGGGGTCACATTCAAGGACAGGGTGGAATAATGTTTGACCTGCTCATACTTCTTGCCATCCAGTTCCCCGGAAGCATCTTCTTCCTTGCGAGCCCGAATTGAAAACAGGCCAGCTTTGGGAATCTCGACGGTGAATTTGCCTTCCGCATTGGAATCTCCCTGGACTTTCTCTTTCAGTCCTGGACCTTCCACGGTCACCTGACAACCTGCAGCAGGCTTGCCTTCCCAGGTGACTGTCAGCGTCAGTGTTTTGCCTTCCAGAGTGGGATTCACTTCCAACGGGATCAGGTCTGCCTTGTCAATGGCTGTCCAGGAGCCCGTCAACTGGGAGGGATAAGCTTTCGCATAATATTTCAGGAGAAACGGCTTCGCACCGCGGGACATCACCCCATAAGAATGGTTCACCACGACTGGCTGACCGACCAATCTCTTGGGAATTTCTCCCACCAGGGCATCGCCATCAATCTTCAGGGTCAGTGCCTGCGTTTTGGCACCGCGTGTTCCCAGAACCCAGGTCTGGGCAGACGCGATTTTCGGCAACAGTTCCGGATCATCCGGCCCCGCTTCTTCGCTTAAATAAACTTTAGCCACTGTCGGCTGTTCACCCGGTTCCGTCACCACCCAGATAAAATGCGCCTGGGCAGAAGAGACAAACAGGGCGACCGAGAGCAGGCCGGTTAATAGCAACCTTGTCACTGGCATCGATACTTTTCCTTAAAGAGACAAAGATTCATGCTGATCGTCGCATACTGTTATACGATCATCAGTATTCTTATCCATTCATTGAGACTGGTTATTTTTAATGAGTCGACGTTGTTTGAACATTGCTGACTGGAGGCAGCAGTTTATGCTCGGAGAAATCAATACGCTGCGTGGTGGAAGTTCCATCCGGCCGATTCGTAATGGCCCAGAACTCCAATGGTAAATCGAGATCGCCAATACGAATCCAGTCCTGGTGAACCTGCCGTGCCGATCTGATCTGATTGGAAGGAAGTTCCCAGGTCGTGACGGCGAAGTTTCTAGGGAGATGTTTGTTCTCCGGAGTCCGCCAGACGTCGCCAATACTGATCACAAGTCTCGAGGTGTCTGTCAACCGATGTACCTCCGTCATGACGTCACCCTGGACTCGCCACAGACTTCTCTCCTCTGGATTGGAAGAGCGCAGCAGGCGTCCATGGGGGTGATTCGTCTGATTGTCAGCAAATTCCACGTTCGTGATAGCGGGACTTTGCACGATCCGGTGTCCCACCACGGACTTCAGCGTCCGTTCGACCCATTGAAATTCTTCGCCCGGCGGCAATTTCAAATCCATTTTTCCATCGCGGGAGACATGCAGCTGCCCTTCTCCCTGTGCCGTATCTGTGGCTAATGTCAACTTGACTTCAAACCCCGGAAAGTTCTCCCATTCCGCCCGGCCATCATGCGCAATCTGCATGAGCTGAGGGGCAGTTGGTTGTTCATTCGTCGCGGTTTGATGAATTGGATGATCCTCACCGCTGGCAGACGGCATCAATCCAGGTACCGTCAACATGAGACTCGACGCCAAGACTGTCACAGCGTGGCAATGCTTGAGGCGAAATAAAATGGCCAAGGGGCTTCCTTTCAATATTACGAACTCCTCATAACAAAACCAGCCACGCACTTGCTCCCGAAAAGATTTTTCCGAGAAGGCTTGTTCGCGGTACCAAAACAACTCCATAACAAACAATCACCACAACAATTAAGAGCCGCTAACAAAACCTCTCGAACAAGGAAATCTCTTTTTCCGCAAACAAGTTTGCGACATGTTTTGCCAGGGCTTCTTAACCTGCTTTCAGCAATGTGATGGACACCAGGATTTACACAACAGATTGACTACTTGGATTGCCTGTTGGAGAGGTCAAAACGAAATTCATTTGGCCCCTCTTTTGATACGGTTGCTGTGATATGCTCTTTTAACTGAAAGCGGTCGGCATTGGCCCTCGCTTTTCTGGGTTTCTTTTTCTGAGTTTCCAGATATGCAGCCACTCCAGCCGCGTCATTCGGATCAGGAACTGCTTCCGGAGCCTCTGCAATTTCCACACGATGCGTCCCAATAATGGGGCCAGTCTGGCGGGAAAGTTCAAATTTTCCGTCCAGGATTCTCGCCGTCGTTGCCGGCCCGGTGGTCGGAGCCTGAGGGACAAACCGAATTGTTCCCTCTGGGAATGGCTGGCCGTCAAGTGTGACGATCCCCTGAACCTTTGTTCGGGAGGGGCCGTCCAACTTTCTGGAACATCCACTGCCGATGATCGCCCCAGCCATCATAAATAACATTAACACGTAGGCCATTTGTCTGTAACGCATATCTACCTGTACTCACGCAATCTCCAAATCACAACTCCAGGAGGCGTTCCTTAGAGTTGTGAACAAAACTCCCGGATAGGGAAATCTCCTTTCCGCGAACAAGTTTGCTGCACGTTTTGTTAGAGGTGTTCAATTAGAATGTTTTTGTAAATCTTGTCGTGAACTTGCCTCGCGGCGTTCAGTCTTTCATCAGGTGAAACCTACTCGACACTCTCACATGAGAGACCAAACTGGTCTCGAAGTATTCAAACGGTTTGATAATAAATTTCAGCTGCACAACTCATACGCATCTTGTCTCGCTACATCAAATTTATTTGAGACGGGATGCTATCGTGAATGCACGTCCTGGCAATATTTTCTGCCGTTTTTTTTGTTAAAACTCGCCAATAATCTCTCCGCCATTTCGTGTCGAGAGATGTTGATAAAGGGTGAAGTCGATGTTTTCGGAGATTGCTCGAACAGAACCATCAGCCATGGTGAATTGAACAACCCCGACATGTTCACTGCGGAAGGATTGCACCCAATCGCCAACGAATTCACCATCATCCGGTCTGTCATGTGGATTCAAGGCGTAGGCTGTCAGAAATCCGACAGATGTCGGGTATGGGTTTGCCCACAGGGTAAATCCATACTGCGATTGCCCTGCACAAGGTCCTGGAGGGCTATGCTCGCTACCCATGGAAAATTTATAATCTGGAAGATTAAAGGCGGACTCACCAATAATCAGAGTATTTGACGTCCCGTCGGTGAAATCACGAAAAGCAGTCTTTCCTGCTGCTGAATTAGAATAGACCAATGCTCCGTTCTGGTCAGTCTTATCGCTATAGGCGCTGAACGCATTAGATCCTACATTTGCCGCATAGGTCCCGGGCGCACGATAGCCATCGCACTCACCGCCTACGGCACGGCGCATCGAAGCCGAAGGGCATAAATAAACCGCAATCTTCTGCTGAACAACCTGTTGGTTCTCCGGATCAGAATTTTTCTTCTCAAAATCATATAATTTATAACCATTCCCCTGGTCTACCATCGGGAGAATGCTGACAAAGAATGAACTCCCTTGCAAATGGGAACTTGACACGCCACCCGCATTCACATTGGGAAAGAGACTGTAGACGTCGTGGTAATTATGCAGGGCCAGGCCGATCTGTTTCAGATTATTCTTACACTGTGAACGGCGGGCGGCTTCGCGGGCTTGCTGCACGGCCGGCAGCAGCAGCGCGATCAGAACGGCAATGATCGCAATCACCACCAGCAGCTCGATCAGCGTGAAACCGGGACGGGAACTTAATGTGTAGGAAGGTGTTTTTTTCATAGTATTTGGGTCGGCTAAGCAGGCCGATGTTTCAGCAATTTGCCTTTCACTGGTATGGAAGTCGAACCGATCAGAAACCCTTTGACAGTGAACTAAAGCTCACTCACCAGCTGATCAATTCTCCTGAAGGCAAAATGTTCCTGGTCGGAATTTGTAAAGGTGGGGAAATGACTGCTTCCAGAAAACAGGTCGGAGTCGCTCGCTACTTAAGAACACGGTTTAAGAACACCGGTTCAGAGCAATCTTCAACACGCAGGAGCCAGAATGATCTCCCCATATCGATTCCAGCTGCTCCGGAGAGGAGTCAGTGGAGAGCGATCCGCAAGGGGAAGAGATTCCGCAACAATCACTTCAGGTCCCGTGGAATGCCGGGTTGATAGACGTGAGGATTCCACGGTCTCCAGTGCCCCCACATCAATAAATGTGGGCACGAACGCCTCTTTGAATCGCCCCCTTGGCAAATCCGTAACTACGGCCAACATGAATGTCTCCCCGAATGGAAGCCTGGAAAATTTGCCAACACAAACGACGTAAATTGGTCGGCAGGTCTCTTGCTTGGCTGGCTTCCGGGAGGTGGCTGGCTCTATGAAATTGAGACTCAGTCTCATCTGTGGGTAGCCTACCGTAGTCTGTTCTTGTTTTCAATTCCCCTGATGACATTTTTTTAATTTTCTAGAAACCGGAATTCGAGTGGAGGCCGACCCTGAATTTTAGAATAGACGAAGCAGTAGCGCCCGGTCAGGGCTTGGATTTCGGGGACGCGATCGCGAAACGTCCTCCGTTGTCGGACTTTGTGTGAAGCCCTACCCGAATTTTTAAAATTGACAAAGCACGAGGCCTTTTTTGCTTGATGGAAGACCGAGTCTTGTGGGGCAAGCCAGCCAAGGCCATGCGCGGGGAGGCATTCCGAGCTCTGAAGGAGATTACTGTCCAGAGATGATCCTCGGACTCTCCACAAGCGTGACGGATGTGTCCGAGAAATCGCGGGTCAATGGTGCCAGAAAGGGGCGGATTCCCAGGAATTCAAGAAACTGGTCGATGTCGTGAAAGACGCGTACCCCAAGAACTGTTTCCAGCTGACGCAAAGCATTGCGATGTTCGACGCGATCCGGGGCAGCCACCAGTTTGGAACAGGTGGCCAGATTATGAAAGCCGGCACGGGTTTTCAGGTCGTACAGCAGATAATGAATTTTGACGTTCGTCCAGACGCCGACTACTCCCACCGGCAATGTCGCACGATCTTGTTCCTCCATCAGGGACGTCAGGGTCTCGGCGAGTGGAGTGTCTTCAAAATCGTTGATTCCAGTGGCATCAACCACCGCAGAGCGCCCCCGGTCGCGGCTGAAGGCTTCCACCGCATCAACAAACTGCGCACCGGGAGTTCCCATAATGCAGTGTGGGCCGAAGAAATCGAGCTCGGCCTGCTGGCGGGGATCGTCCGGGTCATGCCAGTCCCGAATATGCACAATCCGGACATGTTCGGCGGCCGCACAGGCGGTCAGTGTGCGGACCAGCGGCCCCCGAGCGGGATCTGCACCGACAATCCGCAGCGATTCGTCCCGGCCGATGTGTAGTTTGTTCGGGGGCGGCTGGCCGGCAGCAATGGGAGCGATAAAATCGTTCTGCAGACATTCACAGATGAGTAAAGAACGGGAGATCTGTCCGAGAACGGCTGTCGAGTCACGAATTCCCGTATGGGAGGTCTGTCCGCAGGAGTTGAGCGAAGTATTCTCCAGCAATGTGGAAGGGGCATCCCGTTTCAGGATGGTTGAGGGCCGGGCAGCGGCGAGTGTGGAGGTGCGATACGGCACCGATGTGGCTGGCAGGCGACCCAGTAGCTGGATGCCGGAAGAGATGCGTTCTTCCGGGTCTTTGGCGGTGAGATCCAGTAGCAGCTGAATTGTCGATTTGCTGACTCTCAGTTTTTTCAACTTGCTCAAGGGCAATGGTTGATTGCAAATATTGTGCATTGTGGCGGGCAGTGACTTGCCATCAAAGGGGCGTTCGCCCGTTAATAAGTGGAAGATGGACCCTCCCAGGGAGAAGAAATCCGAGGCAGGCCCGACATGGCCGGGATCCCGGAATTGTTCGGGGCTCATGAATGAGGGAGTGCCGACGAGACCGCCGACCAGTGTTTCCGTACTTTTGCAAATGACTTTGGCGATTCCCAGATCGGTCAGTTTGGTTCGTCCGTCATCCGCCCGCAGCAGCAGATTCGAAGGCTTAATGTCTCGATGAACGATGTTCCTCTGATGCAGAGAGAGCATCGTCACCGCCAGGTCTCGCAGCAGGCTCAGCACTTCCGGTTCTGTCATGGGGCCGCCGGTCATGACGACTTCATCCAGGTTTTTCCCAGCGATATATTCCATGATCAGATAAGCTCCCAGGCTGGTCTGATCAAAGTCGAAGACCCGCACCAGCCCCGGTTCATCAATGGCTGCACAAATGCGGGCTTCCTGCAGAAAACGGTTGCCTGCTTCGTGGCCTTCGCTGAGTTCGGGTTTTAGAAGCTTGATCGCGACGGGGATATCGAGTGCGGAGTGCCAGCCGCCATAAACGACGCCCATCCCGCCACTTCCCAACTCGCGGATTAACCGGACCTTCCCCAGCATGGGAGACCCATTGATCACGGGGAGGCACGAAATCCAGTCGGACATCCAGAGTTCCTTTGATCGATGAGACTGCTCACCCTTCCTGACAGCCAGAGATCATGTGGATCGTGTGAAAGAGAGGATGGACGCGACGATGCTATTCTTGCGATTCTAGCCCGAAATCCCCGGGATCGGCAGCGGTGAGGCCCCACTTTGCGGAGTTTCCTCATAAACTGGTCCGGTTTTGACCTTTTGGCTGGAAACGTGGCAGGGCGATACCATGGCCCGCATTGTGCCACGCGCCTGGCTTTGGAGTCAGGTGCACTTGCCTGGAATCGTGATGAATGTGTCTCGTGGTGAACGTATTTGCGGCGATGGTTTTGCTGCCTTCCCTCGGGCAGTTCCCGGCCTGTCCGAGATACGTGTCTGTGTACGTGTGTACTTTAATTGGCGTAGATTGCCGACTCCCCGCCCTGCCCGACAGAACCGATCAGGTGGCTGTTTAGCTGGCACCCGGAGATCAGATCACGAGCATGATCCACCGCATCCGGGCGGACGGCGATCACCAACCCCAGCCCCATATTGAAGACACGATACATTTCCTCACGCTGAATGTCTCCCAGCTTCTGTACCCAGTTGAAGACGGCGGGAACCTGCCAGCGGGTTCGATCGATTCTGGCCTGCAGGCCGGCCGGGATAATGCGGCCGGTGTTTTCCGCCAGCCCACCGCCGGTAATGTGGGCGATCCCAGAAATCTGACCGGCCATTGCCGGGGCGTGCAGCAGTTTTTGAACCACCTCGGCATAGATACGAGTGGGGACCAGCAAGGCTTCGGCTACGGTCATTCCAAGCTCAGCCACATGGTCCTGAACGCTGAGTTGACCAACGTCAAAGACTGCCTTGCGGACCAGGCTGTAGCCATTGGAGTGAAATCCGGAGGATTCAATACCCAGGAGGACATCGCCGGATTGAATCTGCTCGCCATCCAGAACCTGTTCCCGTTCAACGACGCCGACACAGAATCCGGCCAGGTCGAAATCACCCGGTGCATACAGGTCCGGCATGATGGCGGTTTCTCCCCCCAGCAGGGCGGCGCCAGCTTGCAGGCAACCATCCGAGACCCCTTTGACCAAGGCGGTGGTCAGGTCCGGATTGTCTTTTCCCAGGGCCACATAGTCGAGGAAGAAGAGTGGTTCCGCTCCCAGGCACAGGCAGTCATTCACGCACATTCCGACCAGATCGATGCCGATCGAGTCATATTTTTCGGCGAGCATGGCCACCTTGATTTTAGTGCCGACACCGTCCGTACCGGAGACCAATACGGGATCTTTGTATTTCCGCTGGTCGCCCTGAAGTTGAAACAGGCCGGCAAAACCGCCCATGAGTGGCAGCACACGTGGAGTCTGCGTCCGTTGAATTAGCGCGGGGAGTCGTCCCATTGCTTCTTCATAGGACTCCAGATCAACTCCTGCATCCTTGTATGAAATGGCCATCGTGAACGGATTCCTGCAAACGCAATGACAATCAGCTGGTTGGCTGTTTTTGATCTGGAAAGCGTGAAGTCGTGAAACAGGGCAACTTGCTTGAGAGCCCCCGCTTCACGCGGGCGGCTGAACGGTCGATACCGGCTGCATGCGCTCTAACCAATGGCCTGTTTGAGGTCTGCAATCAGGTCTTCGGGGTGTTCGATTCCAACGGAGACCCGGACAGTTTTTTCACTGATTCCCGCTGCCCGACGGGCTTCCTGTGTCATGGAAGCATGGCTCATGGTGTCGGGGTATTCGATCAACGATTCCACTCCTCCCAGCGATTCGGCCAACTGGAACATGGTCAGTTTTGCCAGCATCTGCTCCACGGCTGGGCGGCCTCCCTGCAGATCGAAACTGAGCATGGCTCCGAATCCCGACTGCTGTTTTTTGGCCAGCTCATGTTGTGGATGAGATTCCAGTCCCGGGAAATAAACATGTTCCACTTTCGCATTCTCTGCGAGCATTCGGGCCAGGGCCATCGCTCCGCGTTGATGGGCTTCCATACGCGGACCCAGTGTTTTCACACCACGCAATACCAGCCAGGCGTCAAAAGGGCTGCAACCCAGTCCCAAGGCATTCACAATATAAGCAATACGATCCGCCTGTTCCTGGTGCCGGGTGATGACACAGCCCCCCACGACATCGGAATGACCGTTCAGATACTTGGTGGTGGAATGTACGACGACATCCACTCCCAATTCGAAGGGACGCTGCAGGTACGGGGAGAGAAATGTATTGTCTGCAATGGAAATCAGGTTGGATTTCTTTGCCACATCCACAATGGCAGCAATGTCCACGATATTGAGGAGAGGATTGCTGGGGGTCTCGATCCAGACCCCTTTGGTTTCCGGGGTCAGGGCTTTCTGGACGTTTTCCGGATCGCCCATGTCGACGAAGCTGAATTTGTAACCCTGTTCTGTAAAGTGATTTGCGAAAAGCCGATAAGTCCCCCCGTAGATGTCATGGCCGGTAATAATATGATCGCCGGGGCGAAACAGATGCAGTGCTGCGGTAATGGCAGACATTCCGGTGCTGGTGGCGCGGCAGGAGATTCCCCCTTCCAGGGCCGCCAGGTTTTCTTCCAGAGCCGCCCGGGTGGGGTTGCCGCTGCGTGTGTAATCAAATCCGCGATGCGTATTCAAATCATCCCAGTAAAAAGTGGAACTGGGATAAATCGGGGTAATGCAACTATTGAAGGTGGAGTCCTTGTTGACGCCGGTATGCACGCAACGAGTCTGGAAATGCATGGAAACTCTCAATAATAACAGTCAATGACAGTAAAACGGGGAGATGGTGGAAAGGGTAAGCCCGTATTGTTAACTCCAGGGAGTAGGGTAGACCGAAACATCCGGCCAGACAACGGAGAACCTTTTTTTCCTGTCAGCGGCTCCCGAGGAGTCTCACCAGGCCCCCGATTTTGCCATGTTGATCTTTGCTGTGTTGATCTTTGCCGTGTTGATCGCTGAGAAACGTTGATCGCTGAGAAACGTTGAATCCTGCGGCGAAACGATCGTTTTTGTGCCGTTGTCCTGGTGCTTCGTCAATTTTAAAACTTCGGGTAGGGCTTAACACAAAGTCCGACAACGGAGGACGTTTCGCGATCACGTACCCGAAATCCAAGCCCTGACAGGGCACTAGAGCGTTTTTGTAAATCTTGTGGCGGACTTGCCTCGCGGCATTCAGCCTTTCATCAAGTGAAATCTCTTTGACGCGGGCACATGAGAGACCAAACTGGTCTAGTTTTCGGAACAGATATGGTCCGCTACACTGTCCCACCACCCTGCTCCACGGTTTTACCGCGTTGTTTTATTGTACGATATTTGTGTACGAGCCCCGCAGCCTGCGAACTGCAGTCTCTTCCGGTTTCTCAGCTTCTCTCAAATCATGATGCCCGCGATTCCTCGAATTCTGATTATGCTCTGTACTTATAATGAGCGGGAGAATCTGGAGACGCTTATTCCGGAGATTCATCGACTGGTTCCGGAAGCGGATGTCCTGGTGATCGACGATAATTCTCCGGATGGAACGGGAAAATATGTCGATGAACTGTCTCAGGCCGATTCCCATCTTCGTGTGCTGCATCGTCCTGGAAAACTGGGGCTGGGAACTGCCACTGTCGCGGGTTTTCGATACGGAATTGAGCAGGGGTACGATTTTCTGGTGAATCTGGATGCGGATTGGTCTCACCCACCCCGATTTATTCCTGTCATGCTGGAACATGTGACGGGAGCGGATGTTGTCATTGGTTCCCGGTATGTTCCCGGTGGCTCAGTCTCCAACTGGAGCCCAAGACGCCATTTGATGAGCCGCGGTCTGAATCTTTATGCCAGAACTGTGCTGGGCTTGACCACACACGACAACAGCGGAAGCTTTCGTTGCTATGACGTGAAGACATTGCAAAAAGTGGACTGGTCTCGGACACGTGCTTCAGGATATGCCATCGAAGAAGAAATACTGTATCGTCTCAAACGTGCGGGGGCCACCATGGTGGAAGTCCCGATTGCCTTCGAAGAACGACGCTTCGGCCAGACAAAATTACAGATGAAAGAAGCGTTTGCTGCCGGCTGGGTGCTACTCCGGTTGCGTTTGATGGAATAAATGTGCGAAACGATGAATCGCGCCGCCGCATTCCGTCGTTATTTTCCGGGAGTGGAGAAGTCGGTTTGCTGAATGTCTTCGTTTTTCAAGCCGGTGCTGCCTCGCAAGGCCCCTCCTACTCCCAGGACTTCCGGGTGTCGAGCGATTCGATCGGCGAAGATCCGCAGATCTCGCAAGAGCGGATTGGAATTTTCGAGCAGCACAGTCAGGGCGGCTGAGGAACGCTCCAGGTTTTTGTAGAGATTGGGATCGGTGGCAAATCTCTGAAATGTCCCATCTTTTGCATTCACGACCTGTGAAAACTGGTTGAGTTCTGTCAGGAGTGATTCCAGTTGGACCAGGCTGCCCGTCAGTTTGCGGACAATGACATCGCTGTTGTCTGCCAGCGGCATGGTGGCTTTCTGAATATGGTCGAGATTGGTGCTGAGTTGTTCGATTGAGGAACGTGCCGAGGCAATTGTCAGACGGGTTTCTTCCGCAATCTTCGGAAGCTCAGCTGCCGTTTTTCGCAGGTTGGACTGCATTTCCGGATCGGACAACAGAGAATTGGCGTTGGCCAGCGTCTTGCTGGCAACTTTTAAAGTCTGTCCTGCTTCGGTAAAGGTGACGGTGGCGGCGTTCAAGGTCTTGTTGAATGTGTCGAGTGAAATGACCGCCTGTTCCACGACATCATTCAGGTTTCCGCGATTGGTACTCATCAGCGCATTGACATTTCTGGCCACTTCCTGCCATTCGCGACTGGTGGCTTCGAAGGATGTGAGCGTGGTATTGACCGTATGTTCCAGCCGTTCAACGGCCTGGAGGGGATCGCTGCTGGCCAGGCCCTGCAGTCTGGAACGTGGGGGGATGAACTCGGTAGATCGTCCCGCGCTGAATTCAATTTTGGAATCACCAAAAAGTGAACGGGAGACGTGTGGCTGCGCGTCCGATCGCAATTGATAGTCGCCAAAGATATTAATGATAACGAGGACTCCGCCCGCCTCTTCGTCCAGTACAATTTCATCGACATTCCCAATAATAATGCCATTTTGCTTCACCGGGCTTCCCAGGTGCAGGCCCGGGATTTCATCGAAATGCACCGCCAGCGGATAGGTACTCCGCCAGAGATTCTTGACTTCGCTGAATTGGAAAATCAGAACCGCGCCGACCGCCATGGCCAGAACGACAAAGATGCCGACTCGAAATTGCAGTTGGCGTTCATTCATGACGGTGAAAAGTGCCTGGGTGCGAAAAAGGGATCTTGTGGGGGGCCATCCGGTGCAGGCTCCTTATCCTGCGAGCGGAACAGGTGCCCTGTCAGGGCTTGGATTTAGGGTACGTGATCACGAAACGTCCTCCGTTGTCGGACTTTGCGTAAAGCCCGACCCGAATTTTTAAAATTGACGAAGCACTAGGTCGGTTTTGTCCGGGTTCTTATGCGACATTGAGTTCCAGCAGGCGTTCACGAGCTTCTCCCCGCACAAACTGCGAGATGCGTGGATCGTCACAACGAAAGGCGTCTTCCGCGGTGCCGTCAAAAAGGATCTGGGGTTCGTGAGGGGCCAGTCGGCTCAGCGGATAAAACATCACCACTCTGTCGGCCACCTTGCGGACCGTGTGCATGTCATGTGTGACGACGATACTGGTAACATGACGCCGCTGCCGGGTGCGAATGATCAGTTCATTGATCACATCGCTCATGATCGGGTCCAGGCCCGTAGTGGGTTCGTCATACAACATGACCTCCGGATCGATCGCCAGGGCACGGGCCAATCCCACTCGTTTCCGCATGCCGCCAGAAAGTTCAGCCGGCTTTTTAGCGCCGACGGACGCGGCATCCAGACCGACATCCCTCAGGCGTTCCTGGACAATCTCTCTCACAGCGGATTCTTTCAGCTGCATGTTTTGACGTAAACTGAAAGCGACATTTTCGAAGACACTTAAGCTGTCGAACAGGGCGGCACCTTGAAACAGATAACCAAACTTCAACCGCTCCGCGACAATTTCACGTTCGGTGAACGATTGAACGGGTTGGCCGGACCACCGGACTTCTCCGCCCGTTGGTTGCAGCAGATTCATCATCAACTTCATGGTCACGCTTTTGCCACAACCCGATTCGCCAATCAGGACCAGGGTCTTGCCCGACTCCACCGATAGGTTGATCCCCCGGAGAATGGGCTGGTGACCAAATCTCATATGAACATCACGAAATTCGACAAAACTGTTCATGAACGTTGCCCGATGGCAGGCGACCTTTAAAAATGGCCTGTCAGACGATAACGACTTTGGGAAACAGGACTTCAAACAACTCCATCAGGAAAAATCCCAGCATGAAATCCAGCGCCAGAATGGCAATGAAGGAATAGACGAATGCCTCCGTGGCGGCCTGCCCGACCCCTTCTGCTCCGGCGCGGCTGTGAAAGCCCCGGTGGCAGGAAATCAGCGAAATGGCTGCCCCGAAGAAAACGCTTTTGATGATGCCGCTCCACAAATCGAAGGCATTCACAAACGCGCGAGAATAATGCCAGTAATAGAAACTGTTGACTCCCAGCACATGCGTACTGAACCACCAGCCGGAAAGGACTCCAATCCCATCCGCGAACAGTGTGAGCATGGGAATGAGTAAAAAGCAGGCTAAAAAACGGGGAACGACCAGATACGCCACGGGGTTGGCCCCCAGGGCAGTCAGGGCGTCAATCTGTTCGGTCACCCGCATAGTGCCCAGCTGGGCCGACATCGAACTGCCGACACGACCCGCCAGCATCACCGCTGCCAGCACCGGCCCGAGTTCTTTGAGTAACGTGACATTCACCACCGTGCCCAACTGATTTTCCATGTGCATCATGGCAAACTGTTCATAGGCCTGAACGGCCAGAACCATGCCAATAAAACCACCTGTCACCAGAATCACCGGCAGGCTTTGAACACCGATCTGATACATCACCGGCCAGAGCACATTGGCACGCGGCCATCCGGGAATCATCCAGCGGAACATGCTCAGCGTGAATAAGGCCAGATCGCCCATCAATGTCAGGAAGTCCAGCACGAGCTTGCCCAGGCGATGGACAAACATGCGGCGATCATGTGTGACGGTCCCGGCCGACATCGCGTATTCAGCATCCTGCATAAAGGTCGAAAGTCGGCGGGACTCTACCCCAAATGGCAAAGGCGAGTCGAGATTGATTTCTCTGCTGCGACACATCAGACACGCCTGATGATCGGTCAACCAATCGCAGCTCGACTCGTTATTGCGGCAACAGTCGTCGCATGACTCCGTCCGGCATCGCTTCCCTGTTGCCTGTCCCTTTTTGCCAACCAGGCTGGAAACAACTGGAGACAGACTCATTGGTGATGGCAGATCTTGCAAAAATACCCTTCAGAGCTGTGCAATTTTTGCATGACGGATCTCCCTGCAGGTCTTTGCCTCGAACGGCTTTATGATTCACAAGTAATTTGACAATAAGTTGTTGTGAATAATGGCCTCCTGTTCTTCCCGATTCTGGCACGCTGTCTGCTTCTTACCTTTTCCGGTGATTGAGAGCCTGCTACCAACCAGTAGCGGGTCGAATTGAGGAGTCCACCGCCCCTTGAGAAAGGGCGCCTCCTGCCGAATTTCACATCGTGAATCACACAGAAGCCGGATGACCTGAGAGATCATCCGGCTTCTTGTGTTTGGTGAGGCGGGAGATGCTGAGCTTCTGTTTCGGACCATCGCCAGCAGTAAGAGTCTGTCCCGAAAGGTGCTTTGTCAGTCGAGATCGAGCGATTTGCGTTCTGACGATTTGTGTTCTGGCAAGGAAGCCGAAGCAGGCGAATTCCAAAGATTCGTCGATGCAGGCTGACGAAGTTTAGAACGCAAAAGAGCCGATCGAAGCACAAATTGACCTTTCCGGACAGACTCTTACAGCACGAGGACCGCTACGAAGACTGCTACGAGTGCCAGGGCTGCAGCGTGTTCACCTTCTCTTGTCCAGATTGTGCCCCGCGGTCTTCCACGTTTCATCAATCAAGATACTTTTCCTGCGAGCACCGGCCAGGGCGAGAGGCCCGGGCCGCGGAGAATATTCCTGGACCAGAATCTCTCCATTCCTTTTAATCTCGAACGTAATGGCGCCCGAAGTGGCGGTGTTTAACAGCGTGCAGGTTTCAGGAATTGCAGCCAGGTGAGGCAATCGCGGGGCGCTGCTGCTGACGACCGCGTATTCGGGATTGGACCATTCATACAACTGCAGGACATTGGCCACCCGTCCTCCATGGTGTGGTGAAAGTAAAATGTCGGCCTTCACTGCGGGCAGGGCCAGGACGTCCTGCAGCCCTTCTTTTTCCAGATCGCCGGTCAACAGAATGCGGCGCCCGGCAAACTCCATCAGCAGGACCAGGCTGGTGGCGTTGTCGCTGCGCGGTGAGATGTCCGGTGGAGGATAAAGGATTTCCAGCTCAGGATTCTGATTGGCAGTTCGTATTGGCCGGAGGCGGTCTTTCGCCTGCAGGAGATGAATAGGAATCCCTTGACGAACCGTCTGTTCACACAGATCGGCAACCCCCTGTTGTTGGAAATCGAGAAAATACGAAGACACAAGCAATTCTTTGACCGGAACTTTTTCCAAAAGTCCAAACAGACCACTGAAGTGGTCATGATCCGCATGCGAGACAATGACGGCATCCACTTTGTGTAACCCCCGGGACCAGAGCAGATTGCACAGTGCCCGCGTGACCCGGTCCCCATCACCAATGGTTCCCGCGTCATACAACAGAGTTTCACCATTGGGAAACTCGATGAGCGTAGCCAGTCCATGGCCGACAGAAAGAAATGTGCAGCGTAGAGAATCTCGTTGAGCAGGCAGGAACGGGAACAATAAGCCCAGACTGCACCAGGCCAGCAGAGAGAGAAATCCAATTCGGGCAGTTCGAGGCGTCCCCACCAGTTGCCAGGCCAACACCAGCAGCGCATAAAAGATGATCAGCCACCACAACGGGATTGCTGGAACGTACACATGCCCCCAAGAAACATTTTGGCCCCATTCCACGGAAAGCTGCAGGAGTGTCAGGCTCCAGCGAAAGGGAACCGCCAGGACAACCGCACTCATGGGAATCAGCAGTGCACTCAAGAGCAACAGATAGCCCAGCCCCAGTACGATCCCAATGTAAGGAATGAGCAGCGCATTCAGGAGGATGCCAATCGGTGCAACCAGGTGGAAGGTGGCGATGGTCACCGGTAAGGTGGCCAGCATCACGGCCGCCGTCATGGTGTACATCTCTCGCAGATATTTACGAACGGGTTTCAGGTGCCGTTGAACGGAGTTCAGTTCCTCCAGAAGCCTGGTGAGTGAACCCTCTTCCGGCGGGACTGGCTTTCTCCAGCCATTCGACCACAAAATGGCTCCCACGGCCATAAAAGAGAGTTGGGCACCAATATCGAACAGGTCGGCCGGATGCCAGATCAGCAACAGCAGGGCGGCCAGCGCCAGAGCATTCATTCGGTCGATTTGATTTCCCCGCAGCATCCCCAGCGAGGCGATGGTGGCCAGCAAGCCCGCCCTGAGTACAGGAGGACGCAGGTCGGTAATAAACACATAGATCAGCACCGTCAAAAGCAGGACGACTGCAATGGCCCGGGCGGACAGTTTCGCCAACCGGCAAAGAGCCAGAACCAGCCCCAGCAGAATCCCGACATGCAAGCCGGAAATCGCCAGCAGGTGCATGGTTCCCGTCTGGACAAACTGGTCCTGCAACTGGTCTGTCAGCAGAGTTCTATCGCCAATCAGCAAAGAGGATGCCAGGCCGCATTGCTCAGGACTCAACCGGGAAAACAGAATCTGCAAACATTCGTGGCGAATGGCTTCCCGCCAGCGGGCAATCTCCCAGGAAAGGGTGCGAACGGCTTCCATCTTTTGAATGGCCACGGGGTGTTCCACTCGTAGAAGAGCGCTGATTCCCTGCCGACGAAGAAACTTGCCATAGTCCATGCTGCCCGGATTGTCCGGCGGACGAGGCTGGGCAAGTTGTCCTAAGACTTCAACACGATCCCCCACCCGGACATGGACCAGATGCCCGGAGACATCCATCCGGCAGTATCCTGAAAGGGAACGCCAGTTCCCATCTTCTTCGCAGGCTTCGCAGTTCAACCAGCAGGTCGAGCGATCCATTTCCATCCAGGCTGGAATCCCCGGTCCGAACTTACTTTCCAGAATTTCCACGGGTGAAGCCACGATGCCTCGGATACGGACGATAGTGAGTTCATCACGGGTTGTGATGGAGGAGACGTCATTCTCGGGACGAAGATTCCAGTCCAGATGCTGGCGGACTCCACCAGCAACCGTCAGCAGCCACAACGCACCGGCAGAGGCCAGCCTGTTCCGCCACGCGCTGCCCCGACCTCCCTTGACGCCAAAGAGAATGGCGGCACAAAAACCCAAAACGGAAAGCATCCCCCAGACATTGAGCGAAAGATTCAATAACTGGTCCAGGCAGATTCCCAGACCAAATGCCATCACCGCCGCCACGGCCGGACGATGCCGGGAAGCAATCACGGGCCTGTCTGTTGGGACTTTGGCCCCGGTGAGTTCGCCCATTGTGTCGAGTACCTTGTCGCGAGTTCAGCCTGCAGGGTTCATGGTCAGACACCATGATGGAGAGATCGATGAGACGCATTGTGTCATATCGCGAACTCACTTCCGCTCATGAATGAAATCTGCCTGTCCCGGTTGGAGGCTCGTGGAGGCTTGAGCGCATTCATCTCGCAGTGCCTGCCTCCCGCCGTGCGGCATTCAGTCTTTCATCAGGTGAAACCCTTTTTCGACGCGGGCACATGATCGACCAAACTGGTCTAGTGCCCTGTCAGGGCTTGGATTTGGGGTGCGTGATCGCGAAACGTCCTCCGTTGTCGGACTTTGCGTTAAGGCCTACCCTAACTTTTAGAATAGACGAAAGCACTCGAGAACATCTCCTCTGGAACGACTTGTCGTTTCGCCGCCGCTGCCGGTCTTCCACCGGGTGATTTCGGAGCGGTCCCTGGGACTCAGGCGCCTATGATGCCCGAGATATCAATCAGGTGGAGTTGGCGGCCATGCTGATGCGGAGAATCGATCACCACCAAGCGGCCGTCGTTACTGGTCCGGGGGTGCGTGTCACAGCGCCATTCTCCGCGGTACTCGGGGGGAGAATAGAACGCTCCCAGGTCGACACGGCGATGACTCGGCTGATGGTAGAGATAGGGGACCTGCTCCCGCTTTTTGTTTGGATAAGCATCGCAGAGAATCCATCCTGAATGATGGGGCACATAGGTGTTGTGGCCGTCCACCGGCATCAGCCCCGCGCCGATCTGCTCTGTTTCACTGGTCCGGCTGTTCACAACATAAAAGCCTGCGGGCTTCCCTTCGGGGCGAGTCCACATGCACAGCGATTCCGGATCTTTCCAGACAAAATGTGAGATCATGCCGGGCAATTTCAAAATGGAGATGTCACTGCCATCGACATTGCCGGTCACCATCCGGGTACTCCAGCTTTTCCCCACGGGAGCACCGGTCTGCGGATCTCGCGGCCGCCACCGGTTCAGCACGACGAACCGCCTGGAATCCGGTCCGATCAACAGATGGTTGAACCAGTGCCAGTTGTCCGCAATTGATCCCCCTTGAAAGGGAATCCGGGAAATATCCGCTAAAGAAAGCATCAGCTCTTTCCGGCCGGATTCCATATCGACGCGGAAAACGCCCGAATCTTTGGGGGCGATTTTATCCCCATGTGGATCCGGAATTCCCACATATCCATATCCCGGCCGCATGGCCTGGATGCGGGAAAAATCCGCGCTCAGGGCGAATGTGCCATCCGCGCTCAGCGTATAGACAGGGGCGGGAATTGTCCGCTGCTGCCTGGTTTGGGTATTGAGCACGCGACAGACAAAGTGGTCCCCTTCACGGTCATTCCAGACCACTTCCGAAGAAGTTCCTGGCCGCCACTGCAGCATACACCCCTGCTGCCAGCACCAGGCATTGCTCTGGCCGAGCTCGATCCACTTGTCCTGATCCTGGAGGTCGACCATGCCGACATTGATCACGTCACCGGCAGCGGGTGTGCGATGCTCGAAATCGACTTCGTTGGAAAGAACGAACCGGTTTGTGTGATCGAACTCGCGTTTGTCGTAGTAACCAAACCAGTGAAACTTCGGCCCCCGCGTAATCGCCCGGACCGGGATTGGAGAGGAGTCCGCCGCCCGCGTTTGCCGTTGCCCCTGTCCCAGCGAAAGCCCCGCCAGCAGACCGCTGCCGGCTTTCAGAAAAGTGCGTCGATCAAGTGGCATCGCGGCTCTCCTTTTCATCTGAAATATTTCGTCAGTCCGTTTTCTTCAGACCTTTTACCGTACGGCGAACATCAGGGCAACTTGCTTTGAAAATCACTTCTGCAGCGACGGGTTTTGTTCCGATGAATCCGCAGCCCCAGGAATGACAACATCTGGTGGAAGGTCCGAGATCAGGATCTTCTTCCCACGAACTTCAATCCAGCCTCCGCTTGCGATGGCGGTTTTGACAAGTTGAGAACGCCACTTGGCCTGATCCAGCATCCAGGATGCAATGCTGGAAAACCCCTCGAACTGGGCCGCGCGCTCAAACTCTTCAAACTCATGATCAGTGAGCCGAATCGTCGTCTGAAAGCCGGAACGAGTGATTTTCTTACCGGAATTTTTTGGGGCAGCCATGGAGATGGGAATATCCCCTGTGATCGGCTCGATCAAGGTCGCTGAATTTCAAATGAGTCTAAAATATGTCAATTGACATATTTTGGTTCTCGATATAACATCAATCTGTATTGATAATGTCTTTTGAATGTCAATGTGATTTCGACGTCGCTCTGGCGTTGTTCCCTTGGCTTGCCCTTCATTTCACTTCTCAGGAGCATGGGAATGGTCTCTTCTCGTAAAGGGGGGTTCACGCTGATTGAACTCCTTGTCGTGATTGCAATTATCGCCGTGTTGATCGCGCTGCTGTTGCCCGCTGTTCAGCAGGCCCGCGAAGCCGCTCGCCGCAGCCAGTGCAAAAACAACCTGAAGCAGTACGGTTTGGCGATGCACAATTATCACGACACGATGGGTGTCTTCCCCTATGCCGCTACAAGCGATGCCAGTGGTGGAAAACGGCGTACCTGGGTGGTTGGCATCTGGCCCTATATCGATCAGGCCACTCTCTATAACAAATGGGATTTCACCAGAAACTTTCATGAGTCGCCCAATGCGGCATTGGGGGCCGTGGAAGTTCCTTTGTATAAATGCCCGTCCGACAACGGAGCGGCAGTCAACAATTCATATAAACGTGGGAATTATGTGCTCAGCTGGGGAAGCTTTCGTCTTTATCGAACGTCAGCAGATGGAACATCGGCCTCGGCAGGACGGACCGACGGTATCGGGAAAGCCCTCTTCGGCTTCGATAATGCCACTGGCTATCGAGGCGCCGAAGCCCGTTCCTCAAAAATCCGTGATGTGACCGACGGCACGTCAAACACCTTGCTGATGGCGGAGAACCGTCGAGCCCTCGACACGGGTGATACCGATACTCGAGGCGCCGTGCAGAATGACGATTCCATTGGTTATGCCTTTATGACATTGGCCACGCCTAACTCTACAACTGCAGATAACCCGCGCGGATGTACAGCGGATACCGCAGCCCTGGCCGCCGTCGGGCTGCCCTGCGCCGCAACCCCGGCCGGATGGCATCAGGCTGCCAGAAGTCTGCATACCGGAGGTGTCCAGGTCTTGATGTGCGACGGTTCCGTACGATTTGTCAGTAATAATATTAATTTAAATACATGGCAATATTTAGCCACGATTTCCGGGAATGAAGTGATTGGCGAATTTTAGTATCGCGGGTCAGGCCTGGATCGGATCAATGTTCCAGGAATGGCTCCATGACACCAGGAGATTGTTGCTTTGTACGTTTCTGGGAAGCCCTCATATGAATTTGCATCACAAGCGAGGATTTACACTTATTGAGCTGCTGGTGGTGATCGCAATTATCGCTGTGCTGATTGCCTTGCTTTTACCGGCCGTTCAGCAGGCACGTGAATCGGCACGACGCAGCCAGTGCAAAAATAACCTGAAACAGTACGGGTTAGCCTTACACAATTACCATGATACCGTGGGAGTTTTTCCGTATGCTGCCACCGGGCGGGAAAGCTCCACTGATCCATACAGGTATCGTCGGACCTGGGTCCCTGGCCTGTGGCCTTATCTCGATCAGTCGTCGATGTACAACAAATGGAATTTCGATGTGGGCTGGCCAGAGGCACCGAATGATGCTTTGACGCGCATTATCATTCCAATTTATCAGTGCCCCAGCGATTCTGGTGCCAGAACGAATGGTGGACGGGTGCGTGGAAATTATGTTATGAGCTGGGGGAATTTTCGCATCCCCAGTAGTGGGCGGACAGATGGTCCGACGAGAGCCTTGTTCGGCTTTAATAACTCCACTGGCAAGCTCAGCCTGTACGGCCGCTCTTCCCGGATCAGTGATGTCACAGATGGGACATCCAATACTCTGATGATGTCGGAAAATCGTCGTGCGATCGATCCGGATGATATCGATACCCGGGGAGCCATCTTTAACGACGACTCGATCGGTTATGCATTCATGACCATTTCCACGCCCAATTCCAGCGTCGCAGACAATCCGCGCGGTTGCCTGACAACTCCGGATGCGTCCGCTCAGGCACAAATCGGTCTGCCTTGTGCGACAACACCCGGCGGTTGGGCGCAGTCTGCTCGCAGCTTGCATACGGGGGGCGTTCAAGTCTTGATGTGCGATGGTTCAGTCAGGTTTATGAGCAATAGCGTCAATCTGACAACATGGCAGGCCTTGGCGACCATTGCTGCCAGTGACCTTGCCGGCGAATTTTAATGCCCTGTCAGAGCTTGGATTTGGGGGACGTGATCGCGAATCGTCCACCGTCGGACTTTGCGTGATGAAGCCCCCTCTTTTCTAAAGTTGGCGAAGCACTATTGTTTATTAAGGGTTCCGGTTGATGAAAAAGAATCCAGTTCGAGGTCGTTTATTTACTTTTAGTCTACTGATGGCGGGCGTCTTCTCTGGATGTGGTGATCCCACAGGCGGGGTGGTGACCGTTCCAGTGGCTGGAACAGTTGTTATGGATGGGCAACCGTTGGAAACGGGATCGTTGACATTTAATCCTGTGGATGGTCAAGGTGCGACTGCGGGGGCTGTGATTCAAGATGGAAAATTCTCCGCCCGGGTTCCGCCCGGCTCCAAACTGGTGCAGATCTCTTCTTCTAAAGTCGTTGGACAGCGAAAAGCATATGATGACCCGAATGATCAGCAGATGATTGATATTGTAGAAGACCAGGTGGCTCCCGAATTCAATGTTTCCAGTGCACTGAAATGTGAGATCCCCGAAAAAGGAATCAGCACTCTGGCATTCGAGGTGAAACGGGCCAAATCCAAAAGCCATTAGACCAGTTTGGTCTCTCATGTGCCCGCGTCGAGTAGGTTTCACTTGATGAAAGACTGAATATCGCGAGGCAAGTGTGCTACAAGATTTACAAAAATGCCCTAAACCAAAAAAAATATCGGCAGGGAGGCACGGACGCACGGACATTCCTGTCCGTGCGTCCTTCTGCAGGTGGTCAGGGTTTGGGCAGCTCGTGGCGATATTCATCGACATAAAGCCCGATCTCATGAAATGGGATCGGTTCGAACGTCGGCAGGGCAGCATGAATCAGTGCATTTCCTTTATCGATGAGCCGGGGAGCGTTCTTACGGGAAAATCCGGTCTGGACTGCTCGCAATTGAGGGCGCGTGACATTTTCAAACCCTGGAACATCTTTGACCAGGGCTCCGCCCCCGGCTTTGCCAGTCGTATTCACAGCGAGATTGTCTGCCATCTCCAGTTTTAGCAGAAGTCCGCGGACGTTTTTGTCGAAATTGCAGACCTCTTTCGAGCAGTTGATGAAGACGTTTCGACGGATCACATTGTTGAGCGGCTCGCGCGGGGACTCCTGCATGATCGCGGCCAGTCGGGGATATTTTTCGCTCCAGGGGGGCGATTTGTAGTTTAAGGCTTCCGCCTTGGCCTCCAGATGCCAGCTCGGATCGGCGGGGTTGTTCCATTGTTTCCAGGTCATCCCGCGGGAATCGAGATGCAATCCGATCGGGCAGTCGACAACGAGATTGTTCAGAATCAGATTGTCACGTCCGCCCCCGATTAGAAATGCGCGCCCCGCCCGAACGAGAATATTTCCGTCCAGGGTATCACCGCTGTCACAGTCATCGAGATAAATCCCCATTGTGTTGACATGCCCAGCATCTCCCCCTCCGAGATCGTGAATATAGTTGTGGCGAAGGATGTTCCCCTGGCTGGTCCAGTCTCGTCCCGTATAGAACGCTCCGGCATCCCCTGTCTCCATCACGACTCGATATGTCTCATTCTTCTCCAGCAGATGTTCGTTCCCGCTATAGAGGACGGCAATATGGGGGGCGTCGTGCAGGCAATTGTTCCTGACGATCTGGCCGCAGCCCTGGACATTGATGGCGGGAGCATAGGTCCGCTGAAACAGCGCATAGTCGTGGATATGATTATTGACGATGAGATTCTCCGCTTTCGTCAATGTTTTTCGGTCTCCTCCCGAGACGGAAATGCCGGTTGTTCCCAGGTTGAACAGATCGCAGGAACGGATTGTGTTGCCGGTGCCGCTCAGGGAAATCCCGGCGTGGGCAAAGTTCGCAATCTGGCAGCCGGAGAGTTCCACTCCTTCCGCGTTCTGGATCGTCAGGCCGGCGGAATGGCCATATTCAAAATTGAGCTGCTCAAACTTCAGGTGCCTGGCTCCGTTCATTTTAATCAGCGGTTGCTGCAGGACGGAAAGGACCATGGTTCCTGGTCCGCTTTTGGCCCGGGGGTAGACATAAAGTTGTTTGGCGGGACGATCCAGATACCATTCCCCCGGAGCGTCAAGTTCTTCCAGCACATTCATGGCATAGAATCGCCGGGCACTGGCTCCCCAGGTGGACTGGCCAATTCCGTATGAATGGGGAGCGGCCAGAGTGATGACTTTCTGCTGCTGATCGTATGCAGCCACACGAATCGTCTCGTTTCGCCAGTCGTGAGTCCAATAACCCAGCAACCAGACCCCTTCTTCCAGATTCCACTTCGCGGGACGAGGATCATCAAATTTAAACGAACCGGGGTGAAGTTTTCGCCGGGCTGGATCATCAGAATTGGGGTCCGGCAATCCAGAATCGACGGCCTTTGTGAAACTGGCCCATTCCGAAGGGGAACTTCCGGCATTGGGCCAGCGGGCCAGCGTCATGGGAGTCCCGTTTTCATACAGCCAAGGCCCGTCTGGAGCCCCTCCAAATGATGTTTTGAAGGGGGCGATTGGTCCTGCAATCAGTGGATTGAGATCACAGACCAGGACGGCTTTCTGCGCGGCGGGGGTCAACCGGGAACGAACCGCCCCGTCAGAAAGAGGGTGAAACAGTGATGGGTCGAGGAACTCTCCGCCATGAATGTGCACCGTGCCTGGTTGCGATGCACGATACGTGACAGGGGCCTCTGGCGTCCCGCTGTCTTCCGTAGTGAATTCGATCGTGGAATCATGTCGATAATTGCCCGGCCCAATTTCCACAACCACTGCGACATTGCGAGCGAGAGCCCCGGACTTCCTGGCAGCTCGAATTGCATCCCGGGCATGGAGTAGCGAAGGAAACGGAGCATCCGGGCTTCCGTTGCCTTCACCAGAGGAGGTGGCAGACACCCAGAATTTCTGTTGTGCAAATGCGGATCCCGCGATCCCCATGGCAGCAACCAGCGATAGAACGAAATTCCACTTTCTCATGTTCGTTTCCCAGGCTGAGGCTCTTGTCAATTCGTGCTTTCATGTGCTGACGCGGCAGAGACCGTTGCAAACGCGGCGAGACCATGTCCCTGGTGTATTCTCTTCAGGTGAATCTCTTCAGGTGAATCTCTTCAGGTGAATCTCTTCAGGTGAATCTCTTCAGGTGAATCTCTTCAGGTGAATGAAAGACTTTGCATGAAAATCGAGAGATCACCTGAGCAGCACGCAAATCTGATCTTAAAACGGCATGAGGGAAACTTCAAATCCTGATAGACAGGGATCCAGAGAACGACCGGCAATCAGTCTGTGAAGGTGAACGTCCTCGCCATCATTGGTGCAGCCTGCTCAGCGACGGTGCAGACAGCATTATCTCGGGGACCGACAAGAGCAACTTGCCCTGGGCTGTGATACAGTTGTTGAATTCCACTTCCTGAAACACTCTGTCTGTAAAGTCTTGAATTCGCATGTCTGCCGAAGAGCTGATCAGTCATTACGATTACCAACTGCCGGAAGAACTGATTGCGCAGCAACCCACGGATCAACGTGATGCCTCCCGTTTAATGGTCATCGATCGCGGCTCACAGACCATTTCCCATCACGTTTTTCGCGATTTACCCAGCCTGCTGGCTGCTGGGGATTTGCTGGTCATGAACAACACGCGCGTCGTGCCTGCCCGGCTGAACGGTGTTCGCACTGCCACCGGCGGAAAATGGGAAGGACTGTTTCTGCGCGAAGAACCTGGCCAGCAATGGCGGCTGATCGGGCAGACTCGAGGAACCTTGCAGGCGGGCGAGCGCATCACCCTGTTGCCCAATCACCAATCTCAGTCAACCAATTCCCCAAGAGAGACTTCCCCAAGTCCAACGCAGCACCATCCAACAGTCGAATTGCTGCTAAAAGAACGACAATCCGGTGGAGAATGGATCTGTCAGCCACTCACAACATTGACCACGCTGGAAATCCTGGAAGAGTTTGGCACACTTCCGCTGCCACACTATATGCAGCGTAGCGCAGACGCTGCGGACTGGGAACGCTATCAGACAACTTATGCGGAGCGTCCCGGTGCGGTGGCCGCGCCCACGGCTGGTCTCCATTTCACCCCGCAGATCTTTCAGCAATGTCAGTCACAAGGAATTGAAACGTCGCAAGTGACATTGCATGTCGGCCTGGGCACATTTCGCCCGGTCAGCGTGGAACATCTTCACGATCATCACATGCATCATGAATGGTGCGAACTGCCAGCCGAGACTGTGCAGGCCATTAATTGTGCCCAGGTCAAAAAATCTCGTGTGATTGCGGTGGGAACAACTTGCGTTCGTACGCTGGAATCTGTGGCACAACAGGGAAAGCTGTCTCCCTGGTCGGGAGAAACGAACCTGTTTATCCGTCCTCCGTACAGCTTTCGTGTTGTGGATGCATTAGTGACCAACTTTCATCTGCCGAAATCGACATTGCTGGTTCTGGTCTGCACCTTTGCGGGTCGGGAGCTGGTCCTGCGCGCATATGCAGAAGCGATCAAAAACCGGTATCGTTTTTATAGTTATGGGGATGCGATGCTGATTCTGTGAGACGCATCTTGACAGGTCAGAGTGCATTTGGCTGATCTGAAGGCGAACATGCTCCAGGCGAAAGCCCTGGGAATTCGAGATTGATGTTTGCTCATACGTTCCGCGGACGGTACCCTCAATGGTTGGTTTGAGACAGAACGTGCCCCTGTTTCTGAAGGATGAGCCGTACTTGCTACGCGAAGCATGCGTTTCATCACGTCATCGTCGGAGACGTGTGCACGATGGACATGCCGAAGAACGGCAGACTCCTATGTACTGGATGGCTGTCCTGTTGCAGCCGGATCGATCGCCTGTCAGCGTAAAGGAATGTTGTCATGAATCGCAAAAAACGCCATGAATGCCCGGATTGTCGGACGGGAATCAGCCGTCGTGATTTTCTTCAGCGGGCGAGTGCCGTGACAGCCGGCACTGCTCTTTTTGGTTCTGGATTACCTGGAGCATTTGCCGCGCCTTCAAAAAGCAGTACGGCAGAAACCACGGCTCAAAAACTCTATGAAACGCTCTCGCCGGCTCAGCGTTCGCAGATCTGTCTGCCGTTCAATCACTCTTCCCGGACGAAGATCAGTGCCAACTGGGCAGTCACCAAGCCGGCGATTCACGAAGACTTCTTTACCGTCGAACAACGTGGCTTGATCGCGGATGTCTTCAAAGGGGTGACCAGCGAAGAAGGACACGAGCGGTTTCTGCAGCAAATGGAATTTGATGATGGCGGTTTTGACCGTTACCACGTGGCCCTGTTCGGGACGCCGCAGGAAAATCAATTTGAATGGATGTTGACCGGACGGCACACCACGATTCGGGCCGACGGCAATTCCGTTGCGGGAATGGCTTTCGGTGGACCCGTGGTTTATGGACATGGGGATGAAGATGCGAAAAGTAACATCTTTTATTATCAGACCCAGCAGGCCAACGCCGTCTTCAAAGCACTCGATAAAGATCAGGCGGCCCAGGCCCTGGTGAATACGGCGCCAGGGGAAACACAAGTGGAATTGCGGGGAAAGAGCGGAAAATTCAGCGGCATCCAGGTGAAAGATCTGGCAGCCGATCAGCAGGAACTGGTGGCGGCTGTCGTCAAAACACTCCTCAATCCGTATCGTGCGGAAGATGTGCAGGAGGCCATGGAATGCCTCGAGCAAGGGGGCGGAGTTTCCGCTTTGCATATGGCCTTCTATAAACAAGGAGATTTGGGGAACGATGGCGAGTGGGACATCTGGCGCATTGAAGGGCCTTCCTTCGTCTGCCACTTCCGTGGTGCTCCCCATGTTCATGCCTATCTTAACATCGGCACCACCAGGTTGAGTTAAAGCAAGGTGCTCTTGCGTGAGTGATGGTCGTCTGATTGATGGCCATGCAGGCGCTGCGCGCGTCATCGCCTGCTGAGACTGCAAGATGAGTCGGGCGTCATCCCTCCATTCCGGGAGGATGACGCCCGACGGAGTTTATGAGGGACCGAATTCGCGGCGGACTGCATGGCAGTAGGGGCTGTTCAACTCAAACTCCCGACAGGCCGTGGGCCGCCATTCATAGTGGCGACAGCGCAGCAGCGTTTCGTCGAACCACAGACAGGGGCTGGCTTCCACCTGGTAACGGATGCGCCAGGAAGGGAGGAATTCATCGATAAGTTCTTGTGGTACCTTCCGTATTTCCGGTTCATTGACTTCGTGGTCAATTCGAAATGGGGGAGCACAAATCGTCCGACAGCATGCTCCGCAACCATCACAACTCGTTAATATCGGAAGAGAGTCTGCCATAAAATGCGTTTGCCTCGGAATTCAATCATTTTCAGTGAGTGCGTTTCAGCCTGCACTGTTCACGTCCCGTCATGCCGCACTCAGTATGTCACCAATCGAAACGGTTCCACCTCAGGCGCAGCGGGAAAAACTTGCTCGAATTGTCGGAAAATAGAATTTTTAATGTTAGGAAAAATCCGCCGATGACATCACCTTCTGTCTATGGACCCTCATTCTATAGACCCTGATTTCGGAATGACGATCCCGAAAGGGCAGCTCTTCAGCTGCATTTTGTCAGACTGCAATCCGTTATAAAAACCTTCTAGACCAGTTTGGTCTCTCATGTGCCCGCGTCGAAGAGGTTTCACTTGATGAAAGACTGAATGCCGCGAGGCAAGTCCGCGACAAGATTTACAAAAACATTCTAGTGCCCTGTCAGGGCTTGGTTTTGGGGTACGTCATCGCGAAACGTCCTCCGTTGTCGGACTTTGCGTTAAGCCCTGCCCGAATTTTTAAAATTGACAAAGCTCTAGAACAAGGTGCTCAGGCGACGATGTCACACAAACCCATTCGGAATATTTTTTGCTTTCTTATCGTTTTTATGCTCTGGTTTGCGGGCTCTGTACCGTTGCGAGCTGCGGATGAAGCTGGAAAGCCGAATATTCTTTTTTTGCTGACCGACGACCAGTCTTATGAAACGATTCGCGAGCTGGGGCATACGGATATTGATACTCCCAACCTGGATCGGTTGGTTCAGCAGGGAACGACATTCACCCACGCGTACAATATGGGTTCATGGTCTCCGGCGGTCTGTGTCGCCAGCCGCGCGATGCTCGTGACCGGTCGTCAGGTCTGGGAGGCACAACGCGCTTCCCAGCAGATTGAGAAAGAGCGTCAGGCGGGAGTGCTTTGGCCTCAACTGATGCACGCAGCAGGATATCATACCAGCATCACGGGGAAATGGCACGTCAATGCGCCCCCCCAGAAATGCTTTGATGTCGCCCGTCATATTCGCCCCGGAATGCCGAAGACCGTGTCCGATGCTTATAACCGTCCGCAGGCCGACCGCCCCGATCCCTGGTCTCCTGCGGATCAATCCCGTGGTGGTCACTGGGAAGGAGGCAAACACTGGAGCGAAGTCACGGCAGACGATGCCATCGATTTCATCAATGATGCAAAAAAAACGACTCCTTTCTTTCTCTACGTGGCCTTCAACGCGCCTCATGATCCCCGGCAATCTCCGCAGGAATACCTCGATCGATATCCGCTGGATCGCATTGAAATGCCCAAAAACTTTCTACCGGAATATCCCTATCGCGATGCCATGGGGGCTCCTCATTCTCTGCGGGATGAAAAACTGGCGCCGCTACCGCGTACGGAACTGGCCATCAAGACCCATCGGCGCGAGTATTACGCAATCATTTCACATCTTGACGCCCAGATCGGTCGCGTTCTGAATGCCCTGGAAAAATCGGGACAGGCGAAAAACACATGGATCTTCCTGACTGCGGATCACGGTCTCTCTGTCGGCCATCATGGACTGGTCGGCAAGCAGAACATGTACGATGACAGCGTCCGCGTCCCGTTGGTTGTCGTTGGGCCCGATGTCCCCCGAAATAAGCGTCTCGATATGCCGGTTTATCTGCAGGACATCATGCCGACGACGCTGGCATTGGCGGGAATCACTCCGCCCGAGCATATTTTCTTTCATAGCTTGCTGCCATTTGTCCACGGCGAGCGCACGCAATCGAATTATCCCGCGATTTATGGTGCCTACCTCAACCGTCAACGCGCTATCACCCATGCTGGATGGAAACTGATTGCCTATCCTCAGGCGGGCGTTCTGAGACTCTTCGATTTGACAACCGATCCTCTCGAAATGCAGGACTTGGCAGACGCCCCGCAGCATCAGGACCGTAAGCGGGAATTATTTGCTCAATTAGTGGAACTGCAACAACAACTCAAGGACACGCTGGACTTGAACTCGCTCGCTCCCGGGCATTGAGAGTCTGTCCGGAAAGACCCTCAAAGCAAGAAAACCAATTGGAAAGAACAGAGTGACGGCTGGGACCATTTGTTCCAACTACAGGACCCCTTTCGAAGAAGGAATGCCGGGTTGACGCGGGTCGACCGTCACCGCGATGCGCAAGGCCCGGGCGGTCGCTTTAAAAATCGCTTCTGAAATGTGGTGGCTGTTTCGGCCATGGTGCAGGACCAGATGCAGATTCATCAGGGCGTTGGCTGCGACAGCCTGCCAGAAGACTTCCACCAGCTGGGAATCGAATTCGCCAATTTTCTCGGTCGGAATCTGGTAGGCATCGACAAACCAGAATCGCCCGCTCAGGTCGAGTGCCGAAGTCACCAGCGTCTCTTCCATGGGAAGAGTTGTGCTGCCGTAGCGGTTGATCCCTGCCTTGTCTCCGATCGCCTGGCGAATGGCCTGCCCCAGGCAGATGCCGGTATCTTCCACGGTGTGATGATGATCGACGTCCAGATCCCCTTTGGCTTTAACCGTCAAATCGAACAGGCCATGCTTGGCAAACAACGTCAGCATGTGATTGAAAAAACCGACGCCCGTATCAATCTCGGATTTTCCAGTTCCATCCAGATTCAACGACAGAGAGATCTTCGTCTCTCCGGTAGTACGGTCGATTGTGGCAGAACGTGGTGCAGCAGTATGGGCCATATCAATTTCACAGGACGAATAGAGTGAGCGAAGAAGAATGTCGAGGTTTCAGCGTCAGATCAGTGTGCGTAATGTTGCCAGAAAGGTCTCGATTTGAGAATCCGTTCCCACCGTAATTCGCAGACCGTCCAGCAGCCCCTGGGGATTGGCAGGCGTGCAGTCCGTGGCCTGCGGGAATTTCATAT
>Ga0182739_1000977_pt1 | contig 31885 bp, 28 predicted proteins | sample eDN5th30CBELigBY_FD_128873 | JGI IMG/M metagenome (GOLD analysis project Ga0182739, IMG submission 128873) | Enriched backyard soil microbial communities from Emeryville, California, USA - eDNA 5th pass 30_C BE-Lig BY (version 2) (version 2) | ecosystem: Environmental > Terrestrial > Soil >... | reverse complement strand
GCAGCAAAGCCACTCCACCGCCAGGAACAATCCCTTCTTCGATAGCTGCCCGCGTGGCAGCCAGGGCGTCGTCCACCAGGTCCTTGCGCTCTTTCATCTCCGTTTCAGTCACTGCACCAACCTTGATTTCCGCGACGCCGCCAGCCAGCTTTGCCAGCCGCTCCTGCAGCTTTTCGCGATCATAATCACTGTCGGTCTTGCCGATCTCGGCACGGATCTGATTCGTACGACCTTCAATCGCCTTCCGATCACCCGCCCCTTGCACAATCGTGGTGTTTTCCGAGGAAATACGAACCTTTTTCGCTGTCCCCAGATCCTTCAGATTGACATCTTCGAGTTTTTCACCCAAATCCTTAAAGAAGGCTCGCCCTCCCGTCAGGACAGCAATGTCTTCCATCATGGCTTTCCGGCGATCCCCATAGCCAGGAGCCTTCACCGCACAAACCTGAACGATGCCACGCATCTTATTCACCACCAGCGTGGCCAGCGCCTCGCCATCCACATCTTCAGCAATAATCAACAATGGACGCCCAGCCTTGGACACCTGTTCCAGAAGCGGCACCAGCGCTCGGGCATTGCTGATCTTCTCTTCGTGAATGAGGAGATAACAGTTGTCAAAGGCCACTTCCTGCTCATCTTCATTTGTAATGAAGTGCGGAGACAGAAAACCGCGCTCGAACTGCATCCCTTCCACCAGATCCATTTCCGTCTGCACGCCACGGCCTTCTTCGACGGTAATCACACCATCTTTCCCCACTTTCAGCAGTGCATCAGCCAGAATCTTGCCGATCTCCCGGTCGCTATTTCCAGCAATCGTGGCGACAGTTTCAATCGCCTTACGGTTCCCGGCATCCACCGGCTTGGCCAGCTTCTTCAGGTTTTCAACAACCACGTCGACAGCCTTCTGCACACCACGCCCCAAGGCAACTGGAGCCGCGCCCGCTGCAATGAACTTGAGGCCTTCGCGGTAGATCGCCTCTGCCAGCACAGTGGCGGTTGTCGTCCCGTCGCCAGCAACATCGCCTGTTTTACTGGCAGCCTCTTTAACAAGCTGCACGCCGCAGTTCTCAAACTTGCACTCAAGCTCGATATCCTGCGCCACAGTCACACCATCTTTGGTCACCTTCGGCGATCCCCAACCCTTGTCGAGCACCGCATTGCGACCGCGGGGGCCCAGCGTGCTGGCCACAGCACGGGAGAGCTTGCTGACACCCGACAGCAATTGTTGACGTGCCTCTTCATCAAAACTCAACAGTTTCGCCACGTTGACTCCTCGTACTGCTTCAAACAGTGATTCATGAAGTAATTTCAGCCAAAAACAGACCAGATGGGCAAGCCCCATTCACTCCAGGCGGTCCATTTCACCAAGCCGAAAACGCTTTCAGCCCTCCCAAACAGAAGAGATGGCAAAACGTACCCACCGACTCGATCACGACTTGAAATAAACCGACCATGCTGAACGATCCCGGACATTTCCAGTGACTGCCGGGAATGACAGATTTCTGACTTGATCTGCGGGAGATGCAACGCCTATGCCAGCAAAACAAAGATTTTTGTAAAACCATGAATACACGTAATTTACAGATATTCACACTCCCCTGAACTGGAATTGAACTGCCAGCATGGCAGACCGCGTAAAATCGGCCTATGCATTGTCAACCCGACAAATTTGAGTTGAACAAAACACAAATCCAGACAACGGAGAACATTTCGCGATGAGGCGCTCCCAGACAAAGCCCTGGCAGGACGCCAGTGACCAGGAAGCTTCATCAAAAATGGGACCGCACATTTTCACATGCGGTCCCTTGATTTCCCACCTGCGCTAAAGCCCGGCATCGCCGCCAGCCCCGTGATCACGGATCATTTCGACCATCCGAATCGTCTAGTGCCCTGCCTGGGCTTGGATTTAGGGTCCGTGATCGCGAAACCTCCTCCGTTGTCGGACTTTGCGTTCAGGTCTCCCCGAAGTTTTAGAGTCGACGAAGCTCTAGTGAGCTGCTTTTGGCGCAGCGGCAATTCCAATCACGCCCACGGCAATGCGGTCACCGGCATCACCTGCGGGCTGGCTGGTGAGATCGTCTTCCTTCGCATGCACAACAATGGAACGTCCAATGACGTGATGCAGGTTCAATCCATCAATTTTAATATTGACCTTGGCCACACCATCGGCACCCGCCGTGATATTTCCCAGGTCGCCCACATGACGATGGTCGCTATCCGGCCCGCCATGCGGATGGCCTTCGGGATTGTAGTGACCACCTGCCGACTTCCCGGCGGGATCGCGCAGATCTCCAAATTCGTGGATGTGGAAACCGTGTTTCCCCGGAGTCAAGCCGCTGACTTCGCCTGCCAGGACGACACCCGTATTGGTGACGGTGAATGTCAATGTGCCAGCAACCTTGCTGTCCTGCATGGCAGTGAGCACGACGGCAGCATGATGAATCTGGATGGCTGCATCGCCGTGGTCCGCATGGACTGCAGGCTTGTCCGCAGCCACGAGGCCCCCGGCAATCAACAGGCCGGCAACGGTGGCAAGAATAGAGGTGGACTTCTTCATGGTTGCATCTCCCCTTCTGGTGTAGTCGGCATGACTCCCCCGCCTGATGATGACGAGCGGCAGTCGAATGCGAATCAGCAATTCGGACTGGTGGCAATCACTCTGATTGTCATCGCTGGCAGTAAACCCATGCGTCTTAGATTGTCATACGTCCTGCCAGCGGCCTTCCCCTGACCGATCAATCGCTTCATTCAACAGCATCCTATTTCTACAGTTTTGCTGCGGATTTGAGAACGCTGTCGCAATGTTCTTTCGCAATTAGAGCTTATTTCTGCCGGGGGTCAACCACCATAATGCTGGTGGCCAGATGTTCGCGGATCTGTTGTTGCAAAGAGTTTCGGGGCAGGTTGTGGATGAATTGCTCAAGCGCTTTCCGGCCTCGTGCCACTCGCCCGATCAGGCAGACCGGCTCACCTGGTGCAGTGACAGGAAGGGTGGTCATCCCCAGAACAAGACCTGTCTCTGGAGCATCAATTGGTTCTCCGGTTCCGCCCACCAGGCCGTTCACAGTTGCGATGGGCGATCCTTTCGTCACAAGTGCCCCCGGGGCAGCATGAAAATGCAGAAAGCCCGCTGATTCGGAGCGAATCCAGGTCGTCTCTTTGACAATGGCCCGATAGGGAGGCTCTTGCCATGTTCCTGCAATCATCCCCAGATGGGCCAGCACATTAAAAATGCCTCGCAAAGCATAGGCAATGACCATCGATTCCACTTTCCAGACCTCACCCGCTTCCAGGATGAGTGTCGGGCAACCCGCTTCACAGGCCGTCCGCCGCAGACATCCAGCAGGTCCTTTGTCGTTCACTGTCACTTCACAACCAAACAGGGCGGCCAGGCGTTTCACCTGTGGGTCCTGTAAATCGGCTCGCAAATTGGGAAAATTGGTGCGACGGACCGCTGCTGTATGCAGATCGATGCCAAAGTCGGAACGTTCGATAATCTCATCCAACACCAACCGCGCCAGTCGGCTCGCCAGACTTCCTTTGGCGCTTCCCGGAAACGAGCGATTCAGGTCGCGACGATCTGGCAGGTAACGGGAATGCTGTTGAAATCCCAACATGTTGACGACCGGGACCAGAATCAGATTTCCTTTCAACAACTTCAGACGCGGGTCCGTGATCAACTGCCGAATTGTTCCGGTCCCGTTGATTTCATCTCCATGCACCGCGGCCGAGATAAAAATGGTCGGCCCCTCTCTGAGGCCCCGGCGCACGTGAATCGGAATGGTGACCGTCTGTCCGCTATAACTGGCTCCAATGGCCAGTTCGATGTTCTTTTGCTCTCCGGGAGCAACGGAAATGCCATTCCAGTCTGCGACCGTACGCTCACGGGAACGCAAGACTGAGATGCGGGGAATCCTGCGGCTGCTTTCTCGGCTCATACATTTGCGCGAAATCCTCATGTGAATGGGATTTCGTTCTTTTTCAGATTCTTGAATTCTTAGACCAGTTTGGTCTATCATGCGCCCGCGTCGAAAGGGTTTCACCTGATGAAAGACGGAATGCCGCGAGGCAAGTCCGCCACAAGATTTACAAAAACGCTCTAGTGCCCTGTCAGGGCTTGGATTTAGGGTACGTAATCGCGAAACGTCCTCCGTTGTCGGACTTTGCGTTAAGCCCTACCCGAATTTTTAAAATTGACAAAGCACTAGAGTCTATCCGGAAAGGCGCTTTGTCAGGCGAGATCGAGCGATTTGTGTTCTGAAGGAAGCCGAAGCAGGCGAACCCTCAGGATTCGCCGATGCAGGCTGACGAAGCTCAGAACGCAAAGAAGCCGATCACAGCACAAATTGACCTTTCCGGATAGACTTTCAGTACTGAGGAGAGGAAATGGCTTCCCAGGGGCATTATTCATGAGGTGAAGGATGAGCAACTGCCCATGGGCATGGTCGTACAGGCAACGCTCGACATTCCATCGATACGGGATATGCAGGACAGACCTCAAGGTTGATTAAAGAGCTGACCGGCAGGGGTGTGTTCTTGCAGGTCTTTGATCATGGTTTTTGTGGCTGCTTCCACTGCGGATTCCCAATCCGTTTCTCCGAATTGCTGGGCAAACTGCCCTTTCCGAAATGCATACAGAATGCCCCGTGAACTGTTGACCAGTGCCCCCAACCCCTGCGAGTCAAATGCCCCTGCAGCATCATGCGACGTTCCTCCTTGACTCCCATAGCCAGGAACCAGCAATGGGACATGCGGCATTTGTGTCCGAAGCTGAGCCAGTTCTTCGGGATAAGTCGCACCGACAACCGCACCGACCAGACCGTATGATTCACGACCAGCCGATTCGCAAGCGAGCCGTTCGACTTGCCGGGCCACATCTGAAAAGAGAGTCTTTCCATTCGTGAGTCGATCCTGAAAATCACGTGCTCCGGGATTACTTGTTCGCACCAGCACGTAAATGCCAGCCCCCACTTTTGCAGCACGATCCACAAAGGGCTGCAGAGTATCGGTTCCCATGTAAGGATTCACCGTAAGCGCATCTGCGGCGAATGGAGCCGCCTCCGGGTCGGCCCCCGCCAGATAGGCTGCCGCATAAGCTTCGGCCGTTGATCCGATATCCCCGCGCTTGGCATCACAGATGACCACCAGTCCGGCGGAACGGGCATGCGAAGTCACGTTTGCCAGGACTGCGGCCCCAGCGGGCCCACATTCTTCAAAAAATGCGGATTGTGGTTTCACTGCAGGGACCAGCGGAGCCACGATATCGATCACGCGAAAGCAGAACTCTTCATACGCCGCTGCACGCATTGCGGTGGCCGTTCCCCCTTTTTGTTCGACACGATGACGGATTTCCACCGGCAGTAATTCCCAGCGCGGATCAAGCCCCACCAGCGCCGGTGTCTTTTTCAAACGGATTTGATCATGAAGACGGTGAATATAGTCATTCATAAATGAACTTTTCATCTTCAGAGCGTTTTTGTCAATCTTGTGGCGGACTTGCCTCGCGGCATTCCGTCTTCCATCAAGTGAAACCTGTTCGACGCGGGCACATGATCGACCAAATTTGTCTAAACAGGGAGAGATCGCATTGCCCCTGTACTGCCGAGTCCTGCCGCGCGGCTCATCCGGGACTTCTACGCTCGCATCACGTCCTACGGGACGGGAGACAGACACCAGCTTTCCAGCATCCGGCGATAGACTTGAGTTCCCTGTGCCAGATCTTCCAGTTGAATCCATTCGTCATGTGTATGCGCCTGGGCGATATTGCCTGGTCCTAGAATAACACAGTTTTCCAGCTCGTAAAAATGGGCGGCATCAGTTCCGTAGGCGACAGTCCGGGACTGGCTCACAGCGGAGAATGTCAAGCACTCCTGCACGAATGCCGCCTGTGGATCGCGAAAGAACGGGGTGGCCCGGAAAACAAGCGCATAATCTAAATCATTGGCTTCCGCTGCCGACTTGATCCGTTCCAGGAGTGGATCGGTATTGATCTCCGGCATGGCGCGAAAATAGATCGTACAGACACTTTTGGCAGCAGTGATATTCACTGCGGGATTGAAGTCATTAATCCCCAGGTTCATGGTCATGGTGGGGGGATCGAATTTCGAGTTCCGCCATTTCGGGTCCGTTTCCAGTTCGTCATTGAGCTGCTTCATGGCGGCCAGGAAGGGGATCATTTTCCAGTTGGCATTGATGCCGCTTTTCGAACTGGAATGGGCAGCAATTCCGTGCGAGGTCACTTCGATACTGCAGCCTCCCTTGTGGCCGTGCACCACTGCCAGACCGGTCGGCTCTCCAACGATGGAACGAGATTGACCTTGCACGATCTCACGGAAAAGTTGCGAATTTTTCTGGACGTGAGCAGCCCCATGCATGCCGGATTCTTCATCGGCAGTACAGCAGAGATAGATGGGTGCCAGAAGCGGACGTCCAGCCAATTCTGTGACCGCGGCCAGCATGCAGGCAATTGAACCTTTCATATCTGTACTGCCGCGGCCATATAACTTCCCTTCCCGAACAGTGGGAGTGAATGGGCCATGATCGACAAACTTCCAGTCCAAAGCAGGCACGACGTCGGTATGACCGAAGTAAGCCATGCCTCCTGTCCCCGATCCCAGTTTCCCCAGAACGTTGACTTTGACAACTCCATGACCGTCCGTGTATTCCACTCGTTCAGTATCGAATTTCAATTGTTTGAGTCGATACTCAACGTATTCGGAGACAGGCAGATTGGATTTCGAGCTGACTGAATCGAATTCAATCAGTTCGCTGGCATAGTCTAAAGCAGTGGGCATTATTGTATCAGCCGTCGGGACTCGGATGAGCTTTACAACCAGATTGATCGTTCAGATCGGTTGCTGACAACACAGTACACACCGATTCACGCGCCGGTATTTCTATGCTGCTGGTACTGCCCTCGGCGAAACACAGAGATTTCTACACGAAAATTCTGTTCCGCAAGGCAGGGAATTTCGATTTTATCTGAATACAGCCCCACAATCATTGGAATGTTGCAAGTGATATTGTTCGGCACGAAAATTGAGACTTCCTCGCCCCCAGATTCGGCGCTGTTGGGTCATCGAGAATCCAGCGGGAAAGAGCAGGGGAGAGGGGATTTTCGAAAGCATTCGACAATCTCGCCTCCCAGAAATCCCACCTGCCAAAGCACCTTGTCGCACAAGACGGTTAATGCTCTGGGGCGGATTCAGGTTCGAGTAAATGAAAATTCAGGTCGATGGCGAGTAAGGCTCGCTGAATTTTTCCGGAATCAATCACATCCATCGGAACCACGACCCGTCCGTTGGATAACGGAAGCTCCCATTCAAAATCACCCGTCTGATGATCGACAGAGACGGGTTGGTCATCAATATTCGCCAACGCACCGGGGCGTGTTGTTCCGTTCATGACAAATTTCCCCTGAACCTTAAGTGGGGGGGGATCGAGACTGTTGAGCGGATCGAAAAAACGCTCTCCACCCAGGAATCGCTGCGTTCCATGAAGGGAAACCTGTGATCCGTTCAGCACGGTGGGAACGGAATGCAACATGGAGAAAAACCGCCCCTGGGCAAATCGCATCCCAATCTCCACGATCCAGGCGTGATCGGTAACGGGGATATGTAGAAACCAGACATTGGCCGTTGCGGGAAGTTCGATTTGTTGCACGAGTTCCTGGCTGCGCGGGCCGGAATCATCCTGTTCCACTTTGAGTAATCGCAAGACGCGAGCGGCGCGGTGCGCATCGCGCCCCATTGCAGATGCGGCTCTTTCGAGCGTTTTTGAGCTGATTGCCCAGAGCACACGCATCCAGTTGAGGCCGGCTTCTTCAACAGCCAGAGCATCCTGATCACGCTGGTCCACGGGTAAAGCACTCCTCAAGGGCTGAAAACGGGGAAATTGTGGCCCTGTCGCCATCCTTTGAGCGGAACCGGTGGAGTCTGGCTCAACGGACGAAGATTCGAGTTTGCTTTTGCAGGGGGAGGCCCTGGAGTGAGATCGTTGAGTTTGAGGACGGTCTTTGGCCATGATTGCGCTCCTGCATTCTGTCCGTCAGCCCTTTGATTAAATTGGGTGATCTTAACTCGCGCTTCGCCTGCTCTGAAATTTAGAATAGGTCTTAACGCAAAGTCCAACAACGGAGGACGTTTCGTGATCACGTGTCCCAAATCCAAGCCCTGACAGGGCACTCGCGTATTTTTGTAAATCTTGTCGCGAACTTGCCTCGCAGCATTCAGTCTTTCATCACATGAACTCTTTCGGCGCAGACACATGTCATCGACCAGCTGGTCTAAATCAAGGAGCCTGGGCGTGTCAATGTTGTCAGAGTTCAACCAATTTCGATGTTATGGACAGATTGATTCCCATCATCAGGAATTTCGATTCTAAAAGAAAGCATGCGCAAAAAATCATCCAACTGCACCCCTGCGCCCTTGGTTTCCCGGTTGAAAGATTTCGGAAATGTGACAAAACCCGGGCCTGAAATCAAAAGACCGAGTTTGCTGAAGACATGCCAGCAAGCCGCAGATCCACTCTGGGCGTCCCCAATTTTGGTGAAATGGAAATCGCTGGCAAGTGACTGCTTTGACTTCGGTTTTGACCGGAATTAGACTCCGGGCGACAGGTTGAAAACCGGACTGTTTAACTGGAACGGATCAACAAAATTGAGGGGTTCAAAGACATCCACTCCAAGGGCGGCCCTGTTCTGGACCAGCCAGATAACGAGCCTTTCTTTCGAAGTTATATTTTTTGTACTGGTCGGATACTGGGGGGATCAGCGATGGGGCACCAGTCCCTGGTTACTGCTCTCCGGAAGTAGTTTTGGTTTTCTAGTATCCGCCTGGCATCTATGGCAACTGGTGCGATCGATGAATCGTGCCGATCAAAAACGTCGCAAATCATCTGCCAGGTAAAGGAAACGCATTGGGGTCTCTGGCAGCTCAGTTGGCAGGCATGGTTTTGGCAACGGTGCTGGCGGCCTTGTTCAGCAGCCTCGGGGCCATGATGATGATTGGAATTTCGGGGGTGTGGTTGTCGCTGGCAGCGGCAACAGTTTCGCTTCCCGTGGGAGTGGTGATCGTTTTGTACTTCTTTCGATTCGGTTTAAGCCCGGAATCGATTGTCGTGGCAACGATGATGCGAGTGTTTTTAACGGCGGTGCTGGCAGGGTTTGCTGTGCTGTTGTTTACGGAATTGCGGGTGTCAACGTTTTTTCTGGCACTTGGCGTGATTTATCTGGCAAATCTAAGCGTGGAGACTTGGTTTGCCTTACGGTTGAAGTCATGATCTTCGTCTTGTCGATCCAGAGTCTCCGTTTACGCACTTGATATCACAATCCTCCCATAAGCTGAACTGAATTGTGTTTCTATGTTGGCTGCACACGGCACATTTCATCACGTTTACGATTTCTTCGAGTTTGAGCTTCCTTTTAATGTGAAGCTTGCCCTCCCGGAAATTGCTGGCGTGAACGTGACGAAGTTTATGGTGCTGCAACTTGTGGCGGCACTGCTGGTGTTTTTGATTTTTCGCGGATTGGCCCAAAGAGTCCAGGGTGGAAAAGTCGTCAACGGCTGGTTCTGGAACTTTTGGGAGATGCTGGCAGTTTATGTTCGTGATGAAGTGGTCCGGCCGGTGATTGGCGATCCGCATGCTCATCATGACGAAAGCCGTGCGTTCGAAGATGTGCCCGTTGGGCACTTGCACTCTCTCAAAGAGGCGGCCGGGATGGACTCGCGGGCGGATGTGGCCCATGCCCATGGCGGACATCCCGCCGATCGGTACACCCCGTTTGTCTGGTCTTGTTTTTTTTATGTGTTGTTCTGCAATCTGCTGGGAGCTTTTCCCTGGTTGGGGTCTGCGACCGGCAGCATCAGCGTAACGCTGGCCCTGGCGATTATTGCGTTCATGGCGACGTTCTTTTATGGCGCCCAGATGCATGGTCCCGTCGGATTCTGGACTCATATGGTCCCAGCAATTGATGCTCCAGGGCCGATCAAGATTCTGCTGGTCCCCATGATCTTCGTGATCGAAGTTGTGGGACTGTTCATTAAACATGGCGTGTTGGCTGTTCGACTTTTTGCCAACATGATGGGTGGTCATACGGTGCTGGGAGTGATCCTGGCATTTATTGCCCAGACGTCCGCACATGCCATGTGGGGGCTGGTGACGCCGGCCAGTCTGGTCGGGCAGATTGCTGTGGGCCTGCTGGAACTGCTGGTGGCCTTCATTCAGGCATACGTGTTTGCGTTTTTGTCGACGATCTTCATTGCGATGTCTCTGCACGAGCACTGAGACATGAACCAGAACACCTTTTCGATTTCAGACCAAGTCAATCAAGTAACCAAGTGAGGAGATTTGCGTGTCTCGAGCCTTTCAAGTTTGCTGGACCATGGCTGTTGCGTTGTTTGTGCTGGCAACCCCGGCCTTCGCCCAAGAAGTTGTGAACAGTTCCTGGATTAATCTGTCTCCGTCATTCGGTGCCGGACTGATCATTCTGGGTGCCGGCCTGGGGATTGCCAAAGTGGGTGCTGCCGCTGTGGAAAGCATGGCCCGCCAGCCAGAAGCTTCTGGTGACATCCGCGGAGGGATGTTACTGGCAGCCGCCCTGATCGAAGGGGCCACCTTTTTCGCCCTGATTATTTGTATCATCGCGATCGTTCAGAAGTAATTCTGTCTTTCAGTCGGGTGCCCTGTCAGGACTGAGTTTTGGGGGACGTGATCGTGGAACGTCCTCCGTTGTCGGACGTTTCGTTAAGACCTCCCCTGATTTTTAGAATTGACAATGCACGAGTCTCCCGCAGTCTCAGCGTCACGGTTGATCATGCGAACCTGTCGAACACGTTCTTTGGCGAGCGCTTTGTTTTCAGTGTGTGCCTGTTGGCTGGCACTGGGGATTGGTGGGCGGTGCGCAATCGCGGCAGATCAGTTGGCTGGCGCAGCCGAACATCGAGGCCTGGAAGATGTGGAAGACGTCGTCGATGCAATGGTCGGAACAACTCCGGAACATCACCATCCTCCAGCCGAAGCAGTGAATTATCAGAACCCGCCTCTTCTGCCGGAAATTCCGTTGTTCCTGTTCACGCTGGCCCTGTTTGGCGGCTTTGTACTGGTGATGCGGTCTTCCACCTGGAATCCGCTCATGGCTGGACTCAATGCCCGAGAGGGCCGAATCATCAAAGCCGAAACAGAAGCCCGGGCAGCCCGCATTGAAGTGGAACAATTGACCACTCGTGCGGAAAGCCGGATGGCAGAAGTCCACGCTGAGGTGAAGGCGATCGTCGCCCAGGCACGAACGGAAGCCGAAATGAAAAAACTGGAAATTGTGGCTCAGGCGGAAGCCGACGCACAGCGGATCAAACAACAGGCACTGGAACAGATTGCCCAGGCTCGTGAAGCAGCCCTGGAAGAACTGAACCAGACGATTGATCAACAAGTGGCTCTGGCCACCCAGCATGTGGCGGGACGCCGACTATGAGCCATCTCTTCGAGAGTCATTCATTCGACCAACCTCGGAGCCATTCCGTGTTTGAAGGTTGCTGGAAAGCAATTTCGATTGTTGCTTTGTTCTGCCTGGCGGGAATGTGGAATTTCAATTCGCTCCTCGCACAGGACCAGACGGTTTCACCCCTGGATCATGCAGCCACATCTCCTGCAACAGAAGTGACTGCAGATGCAAAAGCCCATCATGAAGATCTTCATGGAGAGTATTCCCTGAAATCCGACTTGCCGCTCTGGTCTGCCATCGCCTTTATCGGCTTTATCGCGGCCATCAAAGGGCTGGGGCTCTGGGATTTACTGCTCAGCAGCATGTCTGACCGGGAAAAGGCCGAAACACAGGCCATTTCCTCTGCCGAAACGGACCTGATGAATGCACAATCCGCATTGCGGCATTCCAAAGGTCGCCTGGAAGCACTGGACGAGCAGATTCGAGAGACAATGGCTGAAGCCCAACGGGATGCTCAGTCGACTCGAGATCATATTTTCAGTGCCGCGAACAGCGAGGCGAAAGCTGCTGTGGATCGTGCGACATTCGAAATGAATCGTGTACGTGACCAGTCCTTAAATGAAATTTTCGAGACGTTGTCGGACCAGGTGGCCGCTGCAACGGAAAGTCGATTGCGAAGCGGCCTGCACGCCGAAGATCATGGTCGGCTGATTGAGACGATGCTGGGTGAACTGGCGATTCAGTAAACTGGCCCTTGACCAAGCAGAGTCGTTCCCCACAGTTCCTTTTAGAAGCCGTGACAAAACTTGCAGCGAACCTGTTCGCGGAAAGGGAATTTCCTTGTCCGGGAGATTTTGTTCGCGGCACTTAAAGTCGTTCGACGTTGGCATTCGTTCAGAGTGAGTTCCCAGCATGTCAGAAACATTCACATCCACTCTCTCGCACGTTCTGGAAGATCCCAGCGCGCAGGCCGTGGCACGTGTGTATGCACTGGCATTTCTGAATGGATCTCGCAGTGCGGGTGTCGACAATCCACTTGAGGAAATCACGTCGTTTCAAGATGACGTGCTGAATCGGAATCCAGATTATGCAGACCTGCTCATGTCCGGAGTGCTGACTCAGGAAGATCAGGTCTCGTTGATCGAGAAGACGATTCAGCCAGTTGCCAGTCCTTTCTTTGTCAATTTTTTAAAGGTGCTGGCAGAGCATCAACGGCTGAATCTGTTTCCGCTCATCCTGAATCTGGCCTGGCTGGAACAGGAACGCCGGGACAACCGTCAGCGGGTCACCGTCAAAAGTGCCGTGCCGCTGAATGAATCGCAATTAAACAGTATTAAAAACCGACTTCAATCCGCCCTGAACAGCGAGCCAATCCTTCTTCCCGTCGTGGACGAGAAACTGATTGGCGGACTGGTGATCCAGGTCGGTGACACCGTGTATGACGGGTCGCTGAAATCGCGGCTGACCAGCCTGCGTGAGCGACTCCGCAAAGGGTACCTCCATGAAATTCAAAGCGGACGAGATCGCTTCAGTCATCCAGAAGGAAATTGAAGGCTTCCAAGGGCAGATTCAGACTGCGGAAGTCGGTCGCGTGATTGAAGTGGGGGACGGCATCGCCCGGGCTGTGGGACTTGCATCTGCCATGGCCGGGGAAATGGTCGAATTCTCCAACGGCGTACGCGGCCTGTGCTTCAACCTCGAAGAAACTTCCGTGGGGATCATCATTCTGGGTGATTACCTCGGAATTCGCGAAGGGGATGAAGTCAAAACCACCGGGGCCTTGCTTTCGATTCCCGTTGGCGATGCCCTGATCGGTCGCGTTGTCGATCCGCTGGGCAATCCGCTCGACGGCAAAGGCCCTGTTGTCAGTGGACTGACCCGGCCTGTGGAATATCCTGCCCCCGGTGTGTCTCAGCGTCAACCCGTGAAGCAGCCATTGCAGACCGGAATCAAGGCGATCGACGCCATGACGCCGGTCGGGCGCGGTCAGCGCGAATTGATCATTGGCGACCGCAAAACGGGGAAGACGGCCATTGCCGTGGATACCATCCTGAATCAGAAGGGTGGCGATGTCATCTGCGTGTATGTGGCTTGCGGACAACGTGCCGCCAATGTGGCCGCCGTGGTGGAAGCACTCACAGAACACGGCGCGATGGATTACACCATCGTTGTTTCCGCATCAGCAGCCGATCCCGCTCCGCTGCAATACATCGCCCCATATGCCGGTGCTGCCATTGCCGAGCATTTTATGTATCAGGGTAAACATACGCTGGTCGTTTATGACGATTTGACTAAGCAGGCTCAGGCGTATCGTCAACTTTCGTTGCTGATGCGTCGTCCCCCCGGACGTGAAGCCTATCCCGGGGACGTGTTCTATTGTCACAGTCGACTGCTGGAACGGGCCGCCAAGCTGAATGATGAACTGGGAGGTGGTTCCATGACCGCCTTGCCGATTATTGAAACGCTGGAAGGGGAAGTCTCCGCTTATATTCCCACCAATGTGATCTCGATTACAGACGGCCAGATTTACTTGGAACCAGACCTGTTCTTCGCCGGTGTTCGTCCCGCGATTAACGTGGGGATCTCGGTTTCTCGTGTGGGGGGAAATGCCCAGACCAAGGCCATGAAGAAGATTGCCGGTTCGTTGCGCCTGGACCTGGCTGCCTTCCGTGAACTGGAAGCATTCGCCCAGTTGGGAACGGAACTGGATGCTGCCACTCAGAAACAACTGGATCGTGGTTACCGGATGGTCGAGTTGCTCAAACAGCCCCAGTATCAACCACTGGGGGCCGCCGATTCCGTGATCTCGATCTATGCTGGAACGAAAGGCTATCTGGATAAAGTTCCGGTTTCGAAAGTGGCCGCTGCTGAAACGGAATTATTGCAGTTTATGAAGGACGAAAAGAGTGAGGTTCGTAACGCCCTGGCGCGGGAACTGGCCCTGACCGACGAAATCGAAAGCCAGTTGAAAGCCGCACTGGAAGAATTCGCCCAACGGTATCAATCGACCGCGAAAGCAGAGACAGTGGGAGCGTAACAGAAGGCCAGGGGACAGGATTCAGGGATAAAAATGCAAAAGAGCAGTTGCTTGAGCGAGAACGCATTGACCCCGCAGTGTTCGCCTCCTGCCTCGCGGCATTCAGTATTTCATCAATCAAAACGTATCTACCGCGGGCACAGGCGAGAGCAACTTGCTCTTGCTAAGCAGGCAGCTTGATAAACTCCTTCGAGGGACTTCGGACAATTCGTTTCGGTTCAAGGAAATAGTTTTGTTATTGAAGGCATTTCGATTTGAAGAGCGAATCAAGGGGAACCATCATATTTTCACACGGACTGGGGTTGCAGAAATCTTGAACCTGCAGGATCGAAACAGCCATGAGTCTTGGCCGCGAAATCCCCGAACCTCGCGGACGATTATTATTGGTCATATGATTTGGATAAATGGTATTCGTCCTGCATCGGCCGCGTTTTGCCACCCAGACAAAAAAGTGTTAAACCCTTTAACCCCTAAGCCCTTCCTCCCATGGCTAAAGCACGAACATTAGTGAAACGCCGCAAGGCAGTCCGTAACATCCGCAAAATCACGCGGACAATGGAGCTGATTGCGACGGCGCGCTTTAAGAAAGCGATGGATCGGGCGACCGAAGCGGCAGCCTACACGCAAAAGATCAATGAGATCGTGGCAGACCTGGCCCAGGCGAATCTGCAGTTCGACCATCCACTGCTCAAACAACCGGAGAAGACTGAAAACGTCACGCTCCTGGTGCTGACATCCAATCGTGGACTGTGCGGCGGTTATAACGGCGGGATTCTGCGGGCTGCTGTGGGACGGTTGCGTGAGTGGAACTCTGCTGGTCAAAATCTGACGGTGGAGGTCTCCGGCAAACGCGGGCTGTCGTTCATGAAGTTCGAGAAACGTCCCGTTTCCAGAAGTTATACGCAATTCGAAGACAAACCAGGCTTCGACGAAGTCAACGCGATTGCAGACCGGTTTGTGGCCGATTTTATTGCAGGGCGTCTGCATCGTCTGGATGTGGCTTATCAGAAGTTTTTGTCCTCCGCACGGCAGGTGCCGGTGGTTGAAACCTTGCTTCCGTTTGGGGATCTGGTCACCAGCGGAGGGGGACGTCAGTCCTCTGCCATCGATTATGAATTCTTGCCCAGCTCCGAAGAAATACTGGAAGAGATTGTTCCCGCAGCATTCAAAGCCCGGTTTTTCAAGTGTTTTCTGGATGCCGCCGTCGGCGAACAGATCGCCCGGATGGTTGCCATGAAAAGCGCCACGGAAAACGCAGACGACATGATTCGGGACATTTCACAAGAATATAACCGGGCACGGCAAACACAGATCACATCCGAACTGGCAGAAATCATCGGAGGGGCTGCAGCATTGGAATAGTCATTCCTGTTGAGAGGAGACTGTCGAGATTGGCTCTTGGCAATTGAGTTTGCAGTTGGGATCATCGAGGAATCAAAAAAAGGAGAGCATCATGCCTGAATTCACCGATGCTGTAATCCCTCTGATTCCCATGAGACCCGACCGGATTGTTCTGGAGGCCATGGTGGGCAAGGTTATTGTCAGTATCAAGATCGAAATCGACATAAAGAACCAGAAATTGATCGGAAATCCGCTGCATGGCGGAGAACATGTGCTGGAAGCATATTGAAAAGTAAATAGAGAGTGGGAGACACATTTCGTAGTTGCCCATTATAAGTTAAAGACGTTGAAGCCAAACCCTTAGCGAGGTGGCTGGGAAGATTGAAGCAGCAGAAAGAATTATCGCAGACTTACACAAGTCATGAAATCGAATAGTTCCTGCCTGCTCCTTGCTATCCAGTACCCACTCAGAAAAACATGAGCACAGCCACAGCAACCAAGACTGGTCGGGTCACTCAGATTATCGGCTCCACGTTTGACGTGGAGTTTGCTCCCGAGGCATTGCCTGCAATTTATAATGCGGTGCAGGTGGAGGCCGAAATCAAAGGCATTCAGATTAGGGTCACCGGTGAAGTTCAGCAGCACCTGGGGGGGGGACGTGTCCGTTGCGTGGCCTTGTCCACGACTGACGGAATGGTCCGTGGGATGGAAGTGGTCGACACGCAGGGCCCGTTGTCCGTCCCGGTTGGCAAAGAAACCCTCTCGCGCGTGTTTAACGTGCTGGGCGAACCGATCGATGGTCGCGGTCCAGTGGTGACGGAAGAACGGTGGCCCATTCACCGGGCCGCTCCCACGCTGCAGGAACTGTCTTCGAAAACGGAAGTGTTCGAAACCGGCATCAAGGTGATCGACCTGCTGACTCCGTTCGTGCGGGGGGGAAAAGCAGGACTGTTCGGAGGAGCCGGTCTGGGGAAGACCGTGATTCTCACCGAGCTCATTGCTCGTATCGCTCGTGAGCATGGGGGATATTCCGTGTTCGCCGGAGTAGGAGAACGCACCCGTGAAGGAAACGACCTGATCCTGGAAATGGGTGAAACCAAGATCGGCGATACCGGGCGATCCGTGATCGAACAGACCTGCATGGTGTTCGGCCAGATGAACGAACCACCTGGCGCCCGCCTGCGTGTCGCACTCACCGGGCTGACCATGGCCGAATGGTTCCGCGATACTACCGGGGCAGACACTCTGCTGTTCATCGATAACATCTTCCGTTTTTCACAGGCCGGTTCGGAAGTCTCCGCATTGCTGGGGCGTATGCCCTCAGCTGTGGGATATCAGCCGACCTTGGGAACGGAACTGGGACAGTTGCAGGAACGAATCACCTCGACCAAGAACGGAGCCATTACCTCCGTACAGGCTGTGTATGTGCCTGCCGACGACCCAACAGACCCCGCACCCGCCACTGCGTTCAGTCACTTGGATGCCTTCATTTACCTGGAACGGAAGATTTCGGAAAAGGGGATTTATCCCGCCATCGACCCGTTGGCCTCGTCATCTCGAATTCTCGATCCGAACGTCGTGGGAGAGCGGCATTATGCGGTTGCCCGCCGTGTCCAGAAAATCCTTCAGCGATATCGCGAACTGCAGGACATCATCGCAATTCTGGGCGTGGAAGAACTGGCGGAAGAAGACAAACTGGTCGTGCTGCGTGCCCGTCGTATCGAACGCTTCCTGTCACAACCATTCTTCGTCGCGGAAGTGTTCACCGGGAAATCCGGGAAGTTCACCAAGCTGGAAGAAACCATCACGTCATTCGAAGAACTGTGCGATGGCAAATGGGATCATCTGCCGGAATCCGCCTTTATGTATGTGGGAGGAGTCCAGGAAGCTGCTGAACAGGCCGAACGAATGGCCAAGGGCTGATTTGATCTGGCTTACAGGTGCATTCTCGATAAAATGGATTAAGGAGAACTCGGCATGCCTGCATTTGTCATCATGATCATCCCCCCTGTCTCATAAAAGACGGGGGGAGTAGCTCCGTGGTGTGAGCGGCGTTCTTAGAAAGCGCGCCTGTCCCCGATTCGAATCCGGGCTTCCCCATTTTTGAGTTGCAGTTCAGCCATGTCCACAATAATCAGTCCGGATGGGCCTGCCCTTGATGACCGCCCACCATTTCCGGTGCGGCGGTGGTCGCTTGAAGAATATCATTCACTCATCAACCAGGGGATGTTCGACGACGAACATGTGGAGCTTCTGGAAGGGTGGATTGTCCCCAAGATGACCAGAAATACGAAGCACGAAACAGGCCGGACCTATCTCGAAGAACAGCTTCGTCCGCTTCTGGGCAGTTCAATGTATCTCCGGATTCAGCAAGCCATCACAACGCTCGACAGCGAGCCCGAACCGGATCTGGCGATTGTTGCGGGCCATGTCGCGGATTATGAGGACAGGCATCCCGGTGGAGATGACGTCCTGTTGCTGGTCGAGATCGCAGATTCATCCCTACGAAAGGATCGACAAAAGACCAGGATCTATGCGGCAGCGAATGTGAATGTGGTCTGGATCGCGGATCTTCAAAATCGGCAGCTGGAAGTTTATTCCGAACCCATGGCCGGCTCTCCGGAATATCAGAACCACCAGATCTATCATCTTGGCGAAACGGTCCCCTTGAAATTGCGGGAACATCACCATGCAATCCCGGTCAATCAGCTGTTCACTCGTAAGACATCGGAGGGATCATGACCGCCATCATCTCCCCGCAAGGCCCTGACCTTGATGACTGCCCGCCATTTCCGGTGCGGCGGTGGTCGCTGGAGGAATATCATTCACTCATCAACCAGGGGATGTTCGAGGACGAGCGTGTGGAGCTTCTGGAAGGATGGATTGTCCCGAAGATGACCAGAAATCCGCCTCATGATGCGACAGTTGCAATTGTTGATGATCTCTTGCGGCCCATGATCGGTCAGACAGGTCATTTGCGGATTCAGTCGGCGGTGAGCTTGGAAGAGAGCGAACCGGAACCGGATCTGGCGGTTGTGCGGGGGAGCGCCCGGGATTATCGACAGCGTCATCCCGGAATGGGCGAAATCCTGCTTGTCGTCGAAATTGCGGATGCGTCCTTGCGAAAGGACCGCCGAAAAGCCACGATCTATGCCGCAGCCGGAATTCCGGTTTACTGGATTGTCAATCTGGGCGAGCAGCAGGTGGAAGTTTATTCCGATCCTGATCCCATGACACAAACTTACCGTCAATTATCCACGCGGGGAATGGGAACCGGCGTGCCGGTCTCGTTCTCCGAACGACAAGCATCTCTTCGCGTGGAAGAGATTTTCCCCCAGGACTAGTGCCCTGTCAGGGCTTGGTTTGGGGATGCATCCTCGCAAAACTTCCTGCATTGTCGGGCTTTGCGTTAATGTCGATTGAATTTTAAAGTTGACAAAGCACTAATATTGAGTGATAAGAACCGATTCATGATCGCTGCCACTGAACTTCGCCTGGTCCTGGTCACTCCGGAAAAAACACTTCTGGATTTGCCGGTGAAATCGTTACGTTTCCCACTTTATGATGGACAGATGGGCGTCCTGCCCGGTCGTGCTCCACTTGTGGGGCGACTGGGAATGGGTGAGCTGAAATTTGACAGTGCATCCGGTTCGGAACGATTTTTCATCGATGGTGGATTTGTACAGATCAAGGGAACCGTCGTGACGCTGCTGACCAACCGGGCGCTTCCGGTTGGTGAAATCGATGTGCAGAAAACCAGGGCGGATCTAGAAGCTGCCCTGGCCTTAAAGCCAACTGATGAGACTGGTTTTGCCCAGAAGGCGACCGCTCTGGAGCGCGCCAAGAAGATGTTGACTCTTAAGAACGCTCACTTTTAGGCCAGTTTAATCTCTCATGTGCCCATGCTGGACGTGTCTCAATTGATGAAATACTGAATGGCGGGGTGGCATGTTTGAGGAACGACTTTGAGGAACGATGAGGGGTGCCATGTTCATGTTGCGTCAGCAGCATGAGCATGCTGATTGGCAAGGGGCGGGATTCATGTTCGCCCTGCTGGCGCGATGCGAACATGGCCCCCGGCACCCGGCACAGATGAGTACCCTGTCAGGGCTTGGATTTGGGAGATGTGATCACGAAACGTCCTCCATTGTCGGACTTTGCGTTAAGACCTCCCCTAAATATTCAGAATAGACGAAGCCCGGGTACAACTTGCTCCAAATTGAAATGATTAAGCTTGACATCACAAACAACTGATGTGTATTGTTAATACTGAGCATCACTGAAGTGAAATCCACATTTCAGCTCATTCATCATCTCCAAATTCGGCAGCCGTAAGTCATTTCGGTTCTCGCTCCAGATTGAAGTGTGGTACTGCGTCTGTCTGAGGTTTGTTGAGCGTTTGATCGCAATGGCAAAAGCGTTTTCAATGCTTGCCGCCGCAGGTGTTTTCGTCCGATCGAAGACACTATTTGATCATCATCTCTCTCTCATTTCTTTGTCCTTCTTTGGAGCGATTGTATGCGCACTCTTCAGAAGTCGAACGAATCTCCTCCCAGTTTGCACGATTCAACACAGAGCGTTCAAAAGAAGTCTCGAAACCCGTTGTCTTTTGTAGGAAATGGCTTCACGCTGATCGAACTGCTGGTGGTGATTGCCATCATCGCCGTTCTGATCGCCCTGTTATTGCCTGCAGTCCAGCAAGCCCGTGAAGCCGCCCGTCGCTCACAATGTAAAAATAATCTGAAGCAATTAGGGCTGGCACTGCATAACTACCATGACACATTCAGCATTCTGCCCGTCGAAAACCCCCGTTGTCCGGCAGACGGCCCTCCTGTCGGAAGTAAGCGCTGGGGATGGATTCCCATGATCCTTCCATATGTGGATCAGGGAGCGCTTTACAACAATCTGGATTTCAATATTGCAGCATGGCAAGGAACGAACTTCCAATATCTGCAAAAAGTCTATCCGGGTTTCCTGTGCCCTTCAGACCCCTTGGGCGCTCAACTTCTGGAAGAAGAACTTTTTGCCGCACCGACCTGGATTATTTCGCAGGCAGATTACTCGGCCGTGATTGGCGATTATCAGAATTCGACCGGGGTGGGGGAGACTCCTACTTTTGGAAACGTCCCTTGTCTTAATCCGGTTCGTGGGATGATTGGGCGATGGGGTTGGAGCGCCCGGTTTCGAGATGCTCCCGACGGCCTCTCAAACACATTTTGTCTGGGTGAGAGTATTGGAGCTCTGTGTATTGTCCAGAATTGGGGTGTCCAGAATTTTGGAACTACAGCCCATCCTATTAACTATATGAACGCGTCCCTGTCAGCGTCACTCCCCACCCAGGCAGCCCCCCGCTGGGATGAGTCAATCGGTTTTCGCAGCCATCACGTTGGCGGTTGCCATTTTCTATTAGGGGACGGCTCGATTCGTTTCGTCAGCGAAAATATTTCAGGAACCACATATCGAGCATTAGGTTCCAGGAATGGAGGTGAGATCAGTGGGGAATTCTGATCGACTCTGGGTTTGGAGAGCTCTAGAGCGTTTTTATAAATCTTGTGGCGAACTTGCCTCGCGGTATTCAGTCTTTCATCAAGCGAAATCTTTTCGACGCGGGCACATGATAGACCGAACTGGTTTAGTAAAACCTGCAGCGAACCCGCTCGCGGAACATAAACTTCCCCTGTCCGGGAGGCTCTGTTCGCGACTCGTTAAATCCCATCTGCTGGAGTTCATCTGTTTGGCCGGAATGATTTGCTTCTGGGGATGTGGTCGTTCTCATCGATCCTCAACATCCAATGTGACCGGGAGGGTGACAATCGATCGTCAACCCGTCGAGGAAGGCAGGATCGTCTTCGAATCTGCAAATCAACGCCCCGCCAGCGGCAAGATCAAGGACGGCAAAATCATCGACATGACCACTTACACGACCGGAGATGGAGCCCCGATAGGACATCATCAAGTGGCCATTTTTATTTCGGAGAAGGCCAAGAGTGCTATCGTATCGAATCCAGGCGATCATACGGACTTCGATCCTCGCAGCATGTCAGGCGAATCATTGATCCCAGCACGCTACAACAATCCCCAGTCCTCCGGATTGAGCGCCGAAGTCACCGCGCGGGGGGAAAATCACTTCGAGTTCGACATTCAGTCAAAGTGAGCAGATGTGGGCCGCTTCTGCATGAGCAAAGAGATGGCCAGCATGACGTTGATCAACACACAGCCCTGCTGAGACAACTGTCTCAGCAGGGATCATTTCCGCAGTGCGCGTAATTCCTTGGGCAGGGGGAATGTCACATGTTCAGTACGAGTCGTGATTTCTTCAACCACTGCTCCAAAGCGGTTCTCCAGATAAGACAGGCACTCCTGGACCACGACTTCCGGAGCACTGGCCCCAGCTGTCACCAGCACTGAGCTGACACCTTCAAACCATTCTTCACAAAGTTCGTTCTGGCCGTCAATCAGATAGGCAGGACGATTTTCTGCCAGGCCAATTTCCATCAGGCGGCGACTGTTGGAACTGTTCTGACTTCCCAGCACCAGCAATAGGTCTGCCTGACTAATCAATTCGCGGACAGCATGCTGGCGATTTGTCGTCGCATAGCAGATGTCTTCCTTGGCAGGAGCTTCGATGTGCGGATATTTTTCCAGCAATCTTTTGATCACCAGCCCGGCTTCTTCGACACTCAGGGTTGTCTGTGTGAGATAAGCAACCTTATCTGTGGATGTGAACGGGAGTGAGTCCACCTCTTCTGCGGTTTCGACCAGAGTAATGCTTTCTGGAGCTTCTCCCATCGTACCGATGACTTCATCGTGCCCTTCATGGCCGATCAACACAACGTTGTAGCCGGCATTGGCAAATTTGATGGCTTCGATGTGAACCTTGGTCACTAGTGGACACGTGGCGTCAATGGCTCTCAGATTCCGCGATCGAGCCTGTTCCCGAATGGCAGGTGAAACCCCATGCGCGCTATACAGCAGAATCGAGCCGTACGGGACTTCCTCTAAGTTGTCAACGAATTTGACCCCCTCTTGTGAAAAGCGGTCAACGACATATCGGTTATGAACAATCTCATGGTAAACGTAGATCTCCGGCCCGAAGGTTCGAATACATTCTTCCAGACAGTCAATGGCCATGTTGACACCGGCGCAAAACCCGCGCGGATTTGCCAACAGTACTTTCATAGAACCCTCTAAATGGTCAGATGTCGGCGTTTTTGCGGGAGGCGACGCCGCCATTGAAAAAACACCTGGCAGTCCAAATTCAGACCGAAGTGTAGAGTGTGGCTTCACCGGAATTCCAGTACAAAAGCGGAAATGGCGAGCACCGGCCCCAAGAATGTCCATAACATCCAAGATGACCAATGTCTGCAAAGGATCTCAGCTCTCTCAAGATGCACGGGGCTCGAGGGGTCTCAAATGAGTGGCCAGGATGGAGAATGAAGCTCACCAGCCATGCCGAACCTCTGTCTTAAGAGAGTGACCAGCAACATTTCAAGCCGATCTTGCCGACACGTTCCCAACTGCTCAGAACTCGTCCATAAAAGCCGTGTTATCTTACCTGTACTCCGGATGTCTCGTGAAACACCTATGTTCTAACGACCCCGCTAAGCCAGCCAGCCAGTCCGCCGGCGCCGATCAAAGGCCACCAAATTGCGTAATCAGGACGTAAGATTCCCGATTCACCCAACATCTGCATGCCCAATGTGCTCCCAAAAACGCCGCCCAAAACAGCCATACAAGTTGCAATGTTGGTCACCTGCTGCATGACGCTCATCTTTTCTTTGCGCATGATCAATGGGATCACCAGATACAGCCCAATCAACGTCAGCAGCGGGCGAGTCAGACGTTCATGCAGTTTCACCAGCATCCGGCGGCGACTGATCGATGTGCCTGCTGGTTGTCGCAAACGCCGGATCAGCATGGGGGTTCCAATCAGACTTGTGTTGGATGCAGAGCGATTCAGCTGGTCAAATGTCAGCCCAAGCAGCACAAAAACATTATTGGTGCCCGGCTGAGGAATAATCACACGCTTGCCGGCATCAGTCAGCGCCAGTTGTTCGAACGGCGGAGAAATATTTTCCAGCAACCAGCCGCCACTTTCATTCCCTTCGGGCGGCAGGTAATAACCCTGATCCGCCTTAAGTGTGGCAAAAGAGGTCACCAGAAGAGGATAAGGAAGAATGAATTCAGGCTTTTTCAAGAGTTGCTGAGCAGGAACAAGACCATCACCGCTCACAAAAATTTTCGTCACAAAGTCGTGTTGCTCTTCCACTTGAAGCGTATCATCCGCCAGATTTCCTTTGCGTCCCTGCAGGTTGGGAGCAATTCTTGGCAAAATCAGTTCCTGGTTGAGAATGAGCAGAACATTCACCAGTAAAAGCCCCAGTGTCAGTGAAAATGTGGCGCGATATGCGGGAATTCCTGCTGCCAGAACGGGATGGATTTCTCCTTGCTTGAGCATGAGGGCAAGCACGCACATGGAAGAAATCACCAGAATCGTAGGACCGGACGTATTAATGATGCCAGCGGACTGGTACAGGTAGTAGATCCCAATTCGCAGATACAGACTGAACGGACCATGATCTTCAGAGGCCTTTGCCTGAAAATCGTCCAGATTGGTAAAGCCGTCGACAATTGTGAACAGCCCGATGACCGTAATGGTGAAGACCATGACGACATGCAGGTAACGCGTCAGCAGGTAACGGTCAAAAGTGTTCAACTGAAAATGTCCGACAATGTAACTGAAACAATTTGCCTGCATCCGGGAAGAGCCATCCCCAAGCTCAATTTGAGCTGCATTACACGAGAAAAACTGGAAGCAGGTCAAGGGGACTCTGATTGCAGCCCAGGCAGCCGGGGTTGACAGGATTGGGCAAGAGAATCGGCAGGCTGAACGTCCACGGAACACAGTCCTCAATCCCAGCCCTCAATCCTTTCCAGGAAAAGTTCTGTGGATGCCCTGTTGCCTCCATTGCCAGAGCCAGACTGAATGTCGTTGCCCAGAGACTTAAACGAAATCAGCTTGCTTCGTCAGGGGGTACTTTTTAACTCAAACAGGGCATCCTGGTTCGAGCCCGCGTGAACTTCGATCGTCAGGCCACTTGTCTCAGGATCGGTATACTTTTCCGGCACGAGAGACTTGGGAGGCTTGGGAGGGGGGCCGCCCGCTTCGGATTGCCCATTTGCAGCTTGTTCGAAGCATTGTATACCGACTTTATGAAATCCGACCTGGACGCCATCCCCTTCGGATTGCGTTGTCATCGTGAAATGGCCATCCGGCCCGATCTTGCCCAGTGCCATCCGTCCACTCGTTCCACGTGCGCGATCCGGCGTGAACTGCACACTGCCATGAGTCAGCGGTTGACCATCGAGCAGGACGACCCCGCTGATGCGAGCCAATGGAGGGGCATCGCCAGAAGGCCGGCAACCCGACTGCAACAACACACAAATCCCCGCGATCAGGGAGCAGAATTGATTGGCGAATCGCATTCAGAATCCTTTGCTGATCGATACTCGTTGAACTTCAAGTCTGGACTGGCACCAGAGACTGCGATTCAGAGCAAGTTGCTCTGGCCTGGGCCCGCGGGAAAGGTCTTTTGATTGATGAAAAGCCGAATACCGCGAGGCAGCCCCCGGTCCATACAACGTGAATGTGCTCTCACTGAAAATCACTGGCTGCCGGCGCCGAATGTTGAGCCGCCTACTCCAAGTGAGCGGCTCGATGCGTCAATCAATAATGCGTCATGGCCGTCGGCGTGGCTTTAGTTAGTGACTTCGCCACCGGAAACTGTTGAGTGCGCACGCCACACGCCGATGTCGATATAGTCACTGACAAAAGACACACTCCCATCGGCAGCCACCATATGGACGCCCCCGGGATGGTCGGAACTGAAGGGCAGGTTTGTGGAATCCTGAAGCGTATTTGTCTCCGCAAACTGTTGATTCGGGCCGTATTGCATGCCTTTCACGGACCCGATGTATTCCAGCGGCAGCCCCCGTACCCATGAACTGGCACGGTCATCTTGAACCTCTCCCACCTTCTGCAGCATCACTTCCCCCAGGATTGTCGGTCGAAATTCTCCGTACATGAATGTATTGGACGTCCCGTCCACAAGATCCCGCATGCGAACGTTGCTGTTATTAAAGAACATGCCCCGCTGATTATCAGGAAGGTTTTTAGGATTCAGACAACAAGATTCATCAGGCGCCCGTGCTGCCGGCGTTGCTTTTCCGCCCGTGGAATATCCCACAACGCCCAGATAACAGGTGACTTCCGTGGCGATGCCATTCTGATTCCCTATAGCACCGAAACGGAACGGACGATCGGAAATGGCCCGTGGCCCCGCATAAGAGGGGCAAAGATAGGCCGGGGGTGCTTTTTTAATGAGAGCTCGATTCTGAGGAGTGCCATAAGGCAGGTTGAAATCCAAACCATTATAAATCGCAGCCTGGTCGATAAATGGCAAAATAAAGACCAATGGAGACATGTCATTCGTCGGAGACGGAATCGATTCGGAAATATTTGGTTGCTGAGATCCCTTGAATAATCCAACCGATCCCGGTGGGAATGCCCCATGTGCATCGTGGTAGTTATGCATTGCCAGTCCCAGTTGCTTTAAGTTATTCTTGCACTGGGAACGCCGCGCCGCCTCCCGCGCCTGTTGAACTGCTGGCAACAACAGTGCAACCAGCACGGCAATAATTGCGATGACCACTAACAATTCAATTAATGTGAAACCACGAGTGGAACGCATCAAAGATTTCATGATTTATCTCCTGTGGAAAATCTGAAACGAATACGCAAACGCGAGCCACTCAGCAGGTCGCCAGGTCCCGCACGACGATTCTTGACATCATCGAAAACGACATCCTGCCTGTGCCAGGCAATCCCTGACCGGCACGACTGAACTGACTCTTGAAATAAGTTAATCATTAATCATAGGAATGTCGGTGGTCCCCGGCCATATTTATTGTCGGCGGGCGCTGCAAGTCACTTTTTGCTACGGGGCTGGCCGCGGAGCATTCGGGTTCGTGACAACCAGCACCCGAGCTTCATCCAGATTCTGGGGTGGGCTCATATCGAAATGGAACGAAACCGTATGACGATCTGTGGAAACCTGTACCATGTCCTCATCCAACCCGAATTCCAGCCCACGATAAGACTCCGATTCAAACTCTGTTCCGGGCAACCCCAGCAAGGCATCGGTCGCGGACAGATCTGCAGTCTTGACGATCACAGCAGCAATCTGATCATTGAAGGTGACCGCTCCGCGCGGGGCACGGCTGAGATCGGCGGGTGGATCATAATGCACGAGATAGCTGCTCACGCTGGAACCTGCAGGAATCCGCGTGGGCCCCTCTAAACCATCAAGTACGAGATCCCGATCAAGGACCACTTGCTGCTGTTCAGGGATGATCAGCACGTGGTTGTGAGTCAGGACTTGACCGTTCAAGAGTGAGGCTGGGGCTTGTGGGGTGGTGCGAAGCATGCCATCGATGCTGCGTATTCCACCCCGAATGCGGTCGATCGGGGTGAAATCTTGCGGCTGATAATTGACTTCGCGTGCTGTGCGAGCAGAAATGGGGAACTCCGCAGCGCGATGATCAGTCAATTCCAGAAGTTGGGTGGGCTGCCCAAGCTGATCCAGCAGGCTGGCCTGGACTCGGCCCTGCCGCACGCTGACATCCGTCCCCTTTGCAGGGAGATGCTGCACACGGAATTCCGTACCGAAATCAACCACTTCCGCGGTTGGCGTTTTAATCGTGAAGCCTGCACCGTGCGGATCAACCTTCGCCACCAGCGTTCCAGTCTTCAGCGAGATGCGGTCAGGACCGTCCAATTGAAAAGTTGCCGGCCCCAACACATCCACCATGACATGTGGCAGTTGCAGGCTCAAGACCCCTTCCGTCACGGTCATTGGCTTCCCTCGACGCACAATTCGTCCCAACTCCATTGATTCGCCACGAATCTGGATATTTGTCGATAAGCTGGCGATCGTGGCCAGTGGCGAAGACCGGAATGCTCCCGCGCGCCAGACCATTGTCCCGACTACGACCAGTAACGAACAGGTCAGCACAGCGGTCAACAGGGACCAGGTCAAACGTTCTCGACGATCTCGCAGCCGGATCGCTTTCGAGAAGTCTTGCAGCACTGCGACCGCTGCCTCTTCCGGAGTTCGATTTCTCGCCATTTGCGAGATGACACTATGAAAATTGAGCTGCTGAACATACCCCTGCAAACACCCCAGATCGCTGGTAATCAACGACTCCAGACGTTTGATCGATGCCCTGTCCGCACGGCCATCAAAGACAGCATCGGCCAGAAGACGAACTTCATTGTTTGACGGTGAAGAAAACGGTGAAGAAAATGGCGAAGAAGGGGGAATCACAGAGTCTCTCCTCTTCTTAATGTGCGCTGAACGCAGTCCAGAAGTCGCCGGCGAAGTCGCTTGACCTTGCTGTAAACCGTCCCGATGGACATTCCCAGATTACGGGCATATTTGGCGAGAGTGGGTGCATTCCGATAGCAGTCAAACAGGAAATTCCGCTCTTCATCAGAGAGTTTCTGCATGCAGTTTTGCAGGACGTCTCGTTGCATCTCCAAAAGTTCATCCCCACCGGACTGAATCTGCGCCACTCGCATCAAGGCATAGTCGCTGAGGCCGTACCCTTGCTGCCGACGGCGTTTGCGCACAAAGGCCTTGGCAACATTAAACGCCACTGAACAGGCCCATTTTTTAAAATTAGTCCCTTCCTCGAATTCGTCGTATTGCTTCCAGAGGACAACACACACCTCCTGCACAACATCATCGGCATCTTCCCCCCGACCCACGATCGCCAAAGACGACGCATAAATATCGTGATAGGCCGCTGCCAGTTGGCGCAAAAACATCGCCTCACGAGATGAATCCACATCGTCAGAAAACAAGTCATTGACCGAATCCCAGTATTGCATCACTGGATAATGTCCTGGCAAACCAAACCGGGGGCGAGCATTTGGAAGTTTTTTTAAGATTTTGCGAAACCGACTTCAAAGAGATGCCTGCCCTTGAAAAGAAAATCGCTTTGACCACACTTTCCACAATGCAGCTCAGGATTATATCCAATCCACACAAATGAAATAAACCCACTCTTGGCGCAAGCGAAGAGGGGTTCATTCATTTTTGGCCTCTGAAACGCCCCAGCCCGGTGTGTCGCGACCTCGCGACACACCGGGCTGGGCTGATAGATTCTCGCTGATAGATTCTCGCTGAAGAGCCAGCGAATGACATTGGGTTATCAGATTGCGGGCGGAGCCTCAAACCAGCCGGTCGCTCTGACGAATTCCATCTGGGCAATGTTATAGTCCACAACCGCGTTCAAATATGTCAGCCGGGCATTTGCGAGTGCCTGCACTGCCTGGAGAGACTCGATGGGAAGTCCTTGAATATTCTCGATGCGTTGTAAATTCATCTGATAGGACCGTTCGGCCGCAATGACCCCTTCTTTGGCCACATTGATCCGGCGTTCTCGTTCCTGAACCTGGGTATGTGCTTCGACGACTTCACGGGCCACTTGATCGAGTATTGCCAGTTGACGCTGCTGAGCCTGCCTGACCCCGGAAGACATCATGTTGCGGGCGGCTTGCTCGCCAAAGCCCAGGTTACGGATTTCCCAGTAAGCCACGGCATCCATATCAAACCGACCGGCGCCGTTAGCAATCGTACTGCCGGTACCTCCCGCCATTCCGCCGTAGCTCATTCCCAACATGACGCTAGGGATCAGTGGAGCAAATTTTTCCCGATTTAACCGTTCGACTGCTTCGCAAACCAGATGCTGCTGTTCGGCCAGTTCAGGCCGTCGGGAAAGGCCAGTGGCGACATAGCTCCGGGCTTCCTGATGATGTTCCATCAGCGTTAAGGGCACAATTGCAGGCTCTCCACTCAGGATCGGGATCGAAGGATCGGCGTGCAGGAACTGGGCCAGTCGGGCCGAAGCAACGTGGGCGAATTCCTCGCGGCTGATCACTTCTGAACGCCGAATTGCCAATTCAGCAAGCATGCGTTCGTAATCAGACTGCAGCCCCTGGCCGGTCTTGGCAAACTGTTCCGTCACCTCGACAAGTTTCTTCGTATTGTGAAACGCCTCCATGGAAATCATCAGGGAATGCTCAGCACGCACAAGTTCCAGATAAGTGACCGAAGTCGTTCTCAGCGTATCATTACGAATGGCCTGGGCGCTGAATTCTCGGGAAGCGGCCTGATGCTTCGCGATCCGTGGCTGGAAAATCGCATCTGTCAGATGAAACTGCGCAATGAGTCCGGGAACCACTGGAGAATTCGAACCGACTCCGAAGGCACCCAATCCGCCGTACCAGGTACTCTTGCTGACATCTTGAATCTCACCGGCCACGTTCTGCACGTTTCCATCGTGATGATTAAAGTTGAATCCAGTCCGAAGAGAGGGAACCCAGAGCACCTCTGCGCGTTCGACCATTGCATAAGCTTCGTTAATACGTTCACGAGCCAGCAAGACATTCGGATTTTGAGTATCCGCCAGCGCGATCACACTTCCCAGGTTGAGTGTGTATGCTGCCGGTTTTGCGTACGGAAGAGGATCGCTAATCTCCGACGAAAGAGAACTGGCATCAGCTTCACTCTCTTTCGGGGGGGGTGGAGGAATCTCCAGTGCTGGAGATGGGGTAGGAACGGCGTGCTCCGGCTTCGCCAGTGTTGTGCGTGATTCAGCCGGACCTGGCTCATCTGTGGCTTCGGAAATCACCAGTCCTGAAGTCAGGACAACCTGACGAGGATGATTTGGAACCGTTGTCGACGCCGTGGCCTTTTCCAGATCTTCTGCAGCAAGCTCAGTCTCAGCAATGCCTGCCAATTTCGATTCCAATTCGGCGGACTGGTCACGAGGACTCTGCGTCGGCAAATCAAACCTGGTTGATTTTGCTGACTCGACCGATTGTATCGATTTTGTTTCGGAGCTTTGAGTTCGCCCGGGCAGACCGGCACAACCGGCTGACAGACAGAGTGAAAAGCAAATCCACGTCTTCACTGCCGCAGACAAGACCTCCCTGTCAGTGGGGAGTGTTTTTCCGCAGGCAAGTTCGCTGCAAGTATTCTTAGCGTTTCTTAACGTGTCACGACGTTCCATGAGATCCATCTCTTTCTGAAGATCGTCCAGCCTCCCGCGGCAAACAGGCAGCGTTCTTTCCCCTGGCCCGACAATACCCTGGCCCCCAAAGTGCCGGGTGAATTCGGGCAGTATGCTTTCCCATGGACTCGCACAGCCTGATTTTGAGGAATCGATCGACGTGCGAGAAAGGGAAGTCCTGACGATACAAATCCATTCGGAATGGCATATCGTCCAATGATCAATTTGGACATCAGGCGAATGGGTATATGAAATGAACTATTGACGTTCCGCACAGGCTCGTCCGTTCATCTGGTATAATCCCACGAGTCACATTGTGGCAGTGCTCCCCTGAGGCAGGGGAAAGATCATAAACTGTTCAATGTGATAAATATTAACCAGTAGAAAAAGAGAAATTCGGCGGCGTGCAGAGATTGCGTGCATGCCCCGCGAGTCGCTTTTTTTTTTTTGCAAAACTCAGCATTTCGTCAATTGAAATGCTGGCCGGGCGACCGCGAGCCAGAGCAATTGGCTTCATGATAAATTGCCCTGACAAAAACACGATGCTTTGGCCAGGGCTCACGACGAAAAAGTATCGATTGAAAAGTATCGATTGAAAAGTATCGATTGAGGAGAGACTGAAAGCCACGAGGCAGACCCCGAACAGTACGGGGTCAATGCGCTCGCACGGTGAGGGTTCTTCCTTGAGTTCTGCCTTGGCCCAAAGAGGGCCATGCCGCATCACGCCACGAATTCTGCGTGCCGTCAGCAGGCTTCAGCTTGCCAATGTTGCGTCGAATGCTGCATCCGATGAAGTTTTTCGATCACGCACAAGCAAGGAATACAGGATCGGCAAGCCAAAGAGCGTGGCCGGTTCCCCCGCCAGCAATCCTCCCAAAATGGCCCGGGCAAGCGGGGCATTGGCTTCACTTCCGTGTTCCAGGGCCAGTGCT
>Ga0182739_1000975_pt1 | contig 31961 bp, 31 predicted proteins | sample eDN5th30CBELigBY_FD_128873 | JGI IMG/M metagenome (GOLD analysis project Ga0182739, IMG submission 128873) | Enriched backyard soil microbial communities from Emeryville, California, USA - eDNA 5th pass 30_C BE-Lig BY (version 2) (version 2) | ecosystem: Environmental > Terrestrial > Soil >... | reverse complement strand
CGGCGAGGTCGGCGCGGATCTCGTCCATCATCGCGTCGATGGCGACGCCGCGCACCAGCGGCAGCCAGTCGCTCTCCGGCATCTGCAACAGCGCGCGGCCATGAGCGGCGGCCAGCGCCTGCCCCACGGGCTTGAGATAGTCGCCGGGATACAGCCCCTCGGGGATGGTGCCGATGTCGTCGCCCAGCGCCTCGCGGTAGCGCAGGAAGGCCGAGCGCGCGAGCACATCGACCTGCGCACCGGCGTCATTGATGTAATATTCGCGCGTCACCCCGTAGCCGGTGAAGGCGAGCAGCGTGGCGAGCGCATCCCCGAATACCGCGCCGCGGCAATGGCCGACATGCATCGGCCCGGTCGGGTTGGCCGAGACGTATTCGACATTGACCCGCTCGTCCCCGCCGATGCCGCTGCGGCCGTAGTCGGGGCCGAGCGTGATCGCCACCCGCAATTCTTCCAGCCAGACTTCCGGATGCAGTCGGAGATTGATGAAACCGGGGCCCGCGACGCTGACCTCGGCGATCAGCGGGTCTTCGCGGAGCGCGGCGGCGATGCGGTCGGCGAGATCGCGCGGCTTCTGGCCGGCGTCCTTGGCGAGCACCATCGCCGCGTTGGTTGCCATGTCGCCGTGCGAGGGATCGCGCGGCGGCTCGACCAGCACCCGCGCGAAATCGAGGCCATCCGGGATCGTCCCCGTCGCGGCCAGACGGCCGAGCGCGCCGACGACGGCATCCAGAACACGGGCGAACAGATTCTTGTGTGTATGCGGCACGGGCGAGGTCATGAAACGCAATGCGGCTGCGAGGGATAAGCGGCGCGGCTATCGCAATTCCGGGGTGGAGTCAAAATAGCGCGCATGTTCGGTCAGGGCGAAGTTGTCGGTCATGCCGGCGATGAAGTCGCCGATCCGGCGCGCGCGGGTTGCTTCGTCGGCATCCACCAAGCCACGGCCCCAGTCCGCCGGCAGGCATTCGTGATGCGACGAATAGTGCCGGAACAGGTCGCGGACGACGCCGCGCGCCGCCTCCATCACCGTCAGCACGCGGGGGTGACGGTACATGTGCGGCATCAGGAACGCCTTGATGGCACGGTCGCTTGCCGCCATCTCCTCGGAGAACGTCACCAGCGTCGCCCCGGCCTGCCGCACCGCCTCCGGCGATGCGGGAGCGAGCGCCGAGAGGCGCGCGTCGGACGCCACGGTCACGTCCTCGATCATCCGCGTGATGATCCGGCGGACGAGTTCATGCCCGCGCCGTACCGGCTCCAGGTGCGGATATTCGCGCGCGATCTCGTCGAGGATGGCGGCGAGCAGCGGCACCTCGCGAACCTCGTCGAGCCGGAAAAGCCCGGCCCGCAGGCCATCGTCGAGATCATGCGCGTCGTAGGCGATGTCATCGGCGACCGCGGCCGCCTGCCCTTCCGCGCTCGTATGGGTCCAGAGCGTAATTTCGAAGTCGGCGGCGAAGCGACGCGCCGATTCCGGAACCCCGTTCTTGCGGTACCGCTCCAGCGGCGCACCCATGCGATCAGTGAGCGGACCATTGTGCTTGATGAGCCCGTCCAGCGTCTCCCAGGTCAGGTTGAGCCCGTCGAACGCCGCGTAGCGCCGCTCGAGCGCCGTCACCACCTTCAGGGCCTGAATGTTGTGGTCGAAGCCCCCCGCCTCCGCGAGAGACTGCGCCAGCGCCAGTTCGCCGACATGGCCGAACGGCGGATGCCCGAGGTCGTGGGCCAGAGCCAACGCCTCCGCCAGGTCCTCGTCGAGCCCGAGCGCCCGGGCGAGCGAGCGGGCGATCTGGGTCACTTCCAGCGTGTGGGTGAGCCGCGTGCGGTAGTGATCGCCCTCGTGGAACACGAAGACCTGGGTCTTGTGCTTGAGGCGGCGGAACGCCGTCGAATGGATAATGCGGTCGCAGTCGCGGCGGAAAACATTGCGGACAGCGCTTTCGGGCTCCACGACACGCCGCCCGCGGCTGTGGCGCGGGTGCGAGGCGTAAGGTGCCCGTTCGCGGCCGGCATCGATCGCCATGCTGCTGTTCCCGTCCCGCTTGCGTCGTGCTGCGCAATTGACCCGATAGTGCGGCGCACATAACTATGGTGGCAGCAGTTCTGCAATGGCGGGCGCATACGCCGCCCGCAGGAGACGGAATATGACTGACGCCCAGGCCACGGACATCCTGGTCAGCGAGCGCGCTGCGCAGCGGATCGGCCAGATTCTGCAGGGAGAAGCAAACGGCGCGATGCTGCGCGTCAGCGTCGAGGGCGGCGGCTGTTCCGGCTTTCAGTACAAATTCGACATCGAGCGGGAGCGCGCCGAGGACGACCTCGTGATCGCACGCGGCGACGCCGTTGTGCTGGTGGACCCGGTCTCGTCGCAGTTCATGGCCGGCGCCGAAATCGACTTCGTCGATGACCTGATCGGCGCCTCGTTCCGAATCAACAATCCGAACGCCACCGCATCCTGCGGCTGCGGGACCAGCTTCTCGGTCTGACCGGCAGCCGGACGGCGTCAGCCTACCGTCCGATCCGGACGGAGACGTAATTGTCCTGCGAGTTCCGCAGCCGGTTTGGATCCAGGATTTCGAGCGTCACCGAACCGACCAGCAGGTTGCCGGTGACTGTCAGAATGAACCGCTGCCCGTCCAGAGGCGGCGGACCGCCCGGCGCTGAGGCGGGCGGGTCGAGCCGCGGCTGCGCCGCGGCAGGCGAAGCGAGGCCGAAAACAAGCACGAGCGCCAGCAGCAGAGCGCCGGCCCGCACCCAAGACACCGTTCCCATCGTATCGCCCCCCGGGCCCCGCGCAGTGCTCTATTCGGCAGCGATCGCGCGCGGCTTCTCGGGCAGTTCGACTTCTTCGAGCTGCGGCTCGAGACGATGCCGCAGACGCCGGTCGATCTTGTCGAGATAGATATAGACCACCGGGGTGATGTAGAGCGTCAGCAGTTGCGACAGGCACAGGCCGCTGACCACGGCGATGCCGAGCGGCTGGCGCAATTCGGCGCCGGCGCCGGCGCCGAGCGCAATCGGCAGCACGCCGAACACCGCCGCGAAGGTAGTCATCATGATCGGCCGGAACCGCAGCAGCGCGGCCTCGCGGATCGCCGCTTCGGCCGAGACGCCGACGCGTCGCCGCTCGACCGCGAAGTCGACCATCATGATCGCGTTCTTCTTCACGATGCCCACCAGCATCACGATGCCGATCATCGCGATCACGGTGAGATCCATGTTGAATGCCATCAGCGTCAGGATCGCGCCGATGCCGGCCGACGGCAGGCCGGAAATGATGGTGATCGGGTGGATGAAGCTCTCGTAGAGAATGCCGAGCACCACATAGGCCGCGAAGATCGCCGCCAGGATCAGGATGCCCTGCCCTTTCAGCGAATCCTGGAACACCTGCGCCGTGCCCTGGAAGCCGGACACGATCGTCGCCGGCAGGTTGGATTCGCGCTCGATCCGCTGGATGGCGTCCACCGCCTCGCCGAGTGAACGGTTGGGGGCAAGGTTGAACGAGATCGTCACCGCCGGCTGCTGGCCCTGGTGGTTGACCTGCAGCGGGCCGACGGTCGGCCGCATCTGCGCGATCGCGCTTATGGGGACCAGCTGTCCGGACGTGGTGCGGACGTAGATGCGCGAGAGATCGGACGGGTCACGCTGGAAGCGCGGATCGCTCTCCAGGATGATCTGATAATCGTTCGACGGCGTGAAGATGGTGCCGACCTGCCGCGTACCGTAGGCGCTGAACAGCGCCTGCCGTATCTGATCGACCGTGATGCCATAGACCATCGCCTTTTCGCGGTCGATGTCGATCGTCATCTGCGGGTTCTTGATGTAGAGGTCTGTATCGACGTCCCGCACCATGTCGAGCCGGGCGATCTTGTCGCGCAGTTCGGGGCCGAGGCGATAGAGCGCCTCGGTATCGGCCGACTGCAGCGTGTACTGGAACTCGCCCTTGCTGATGCGCCCTCCGACGCGGATGTTCTGCAGCGGCTGGAACGTCGTGCGCATGCCGGTCACGGCAGCCGTGCTGCGCCGCAGCCGCTGGATCACGTCGGTGACCGATTCCTTGCGCTCCTTCTTCGGCTTCAGGGCCACGAACAGGCGGCCGTAATTGGTGGTCGGATTCGGCCCGCCGGCGCCGACCGTCGAATTGACGTAGTCGACCGCAGGATCGGCCCGAACGATCTCCACCACCTTGTGCTGGCGCTCGACCATCGCGTCGAAGGAGGAATCGGTCGCCCCTTCGGTGATGCCGATCATGAATCCGGTATCTTCGGTCGGGAAGAAGCCTTTCGGAATGATCGTGTAGAGGTAGGCCGTGCCGGCCAGCGTGGCGAACGTGACCAAGAGCATGACAAAGCGCCAGCGCAGCGCGATGTCGAGCGTGACCTCGTAGGCCTTCAACATGCCGTTGAATCCGGCCTCGAAGATGCGGAACAGCAGGTTCGGCCGCTTTTCGCCTTCGCCGTGATGGCTACGCAGCATGCGCGCGCACAGCATCGGCGTCAGCGTCAGCGACACGAATCCCGAGATGATGATCGCCATCGAAACGGTGACCGCAAACTCCCGGAAGATGCGGCCGACCATGCCCCCCATCAGCAGCACCGGGATGAACACCGCGATCAGCGAAATCGTGATCGAAATGATGGTGAAGCTGATTTCCTTGGCGCCCTTGAGCGCGGCCTCGAACGGGCGCATGCCGCCCTCGATGTGACGCATGATGTTCTCGAGCATCACGATCGCATCGTCGACGACGAACCCGATCGACAGCGTGAGCGCCAGCAGCGTCATATTGTTGATCGAGTAGCCAAAGGCATACATCGCCGCGCAGGTGCCGATCAGCGAGATCGGGACCGCCAGACTGGGGATCAGGGTCGCGGTGCCGGAGCGCAGGAACAGGAAGATCACCAGCAGCACGAGGGCGATGGCGATGGCCATGTGGCCCTTAACATCGCGCACCGCCTCACGGATGGACACGGAACGGTCCATCATCACGTTCATCTCGATGCCGGGCGGCACCTGAGCGCGGAAGGCGGGCAGCCGCTCGCGCACCAGGTCCACCACCTCGACGGTGTTGGCGTCGGGCTGGCGCTGGATGGCGAGCGTTATGGCGCGCTTGTCGTTGAACCAGCCGGCGATCTTGTCGTTCTCGACGCTGTCGATGACGCGTGCGATCTCGTTGAGCTTCACCGGTACGCCGTTGCGCCAGGCGACGATCACCTCGTCAAACTGCTCGGCGCGCTCCATCTGCCCGGTCGCGGTCAGCGTGATGTTCTGACGATTTCCCGTGATGGTGCCGACCGGCACCGAGGAATTGGCGCGCGCCACAGCGGCCCGAATGTCGTCATGCGTGACGCCGCGCGCCGCCGCCGCCTCGGGATCGACCTGGACCCGCACGGCGAACTTCTGCGCGCCATAGATCAGCACCTGCGCGACGCCCGGTATCTGGGAGATGGTCTGGGCCAGAACCCTGTCGGCATACTCGTTCACGGTGTAGAGCGGCAGCGTGTCCGATGCGAGCGAGATGAACAGGACCGGGAAGTCGCCGGGATTGACCTTCCGGAAGCTCGGCGGCGTGGTCATTTCGACCGGCAGCCGGCGCTGGGCAATCGTGAGCGCGGTCTGAACGTCGAGCGCGGCGCTGTCGATATTGCGGTTGAGGTCGAACTGGATGGTGATCTGCGTCGTCCCGAGCGACGACGACGACGACATCGAGGTGATGCCCGATATGGTCGATAACTGCCGCTCGATCGGCGATGCCACCGATGCGGCCATGGTCTGTGCGCTCGCTCCCGGCAATGTGGCCGTGATCGAGATGGTCGGGAAGTCCACTTTCGGGAGGGCGGCCACGGGCAGGAGCCGGTAAGCGAAGGCTCCAAAAACGATAATCGACGCTGTGATGAGCGTCGTCATTACCGGCCTTCTGATGCATGCCTCTGAAAGCGACATCGGCTAGTGTCCCGGGTCCGAATTCCGCTTCATTCGACGGCTTGCTCGTGAGCGGACTTCGGATTCGAAGGACACTAGCAAACCTATGATTCTAGTAGAGCTTTGGATTTGACATTCGCTTTGCGCCCCCGCGGCTGGGTGGGGAGCGAATGTCAAATCCACTGCACTAGGTCCCTGCCCTGCGCTGGCGCGGTGTCACACGCGTCCCTTCAGCCAGCAGCAACTGACCGTCGGTCACCACCATCTCGTTCCCCGCGAGACCGTTCGTGACAACGGACTTGCCGTCGAACGTGCGGTCCACCGTGACCTGCCGTACCGTGGCCGCGCCGTTCTGCACGACGAACACGAAGGTGCCGGACTGCCCGGTCTGGACGGCGGCGGACGGCACCGTGACCGCCATCTCGTTTCTCAGAATCAGCGAGACCCTGACCAAGGTGCCCGGCCAGAGCGCCTCGTCCGCATTGTCCATGACGGCGCGGACGGAGATCATCCCCGTCGTCGCATCCACCGTATTGTCGATCATGGAGAGACGGCCGACCGACGGCTCTGCCTCGCCCTGCGCCAGCGCCTCGACCCGGCCGGTGCCCTGCTCGATCGCGCGGCGCACCTCGGGGAGCGCCCGCTGCGGCAGCCCGAAGGTGACGTAGACCGGCTTGATCTGCACGATGGTCGCAAGCGGCGTCGGGTCGGCCGGACGCACGAAGTTACCTACCTTGAGAGAGGCTGCGCTGATCCGACCGGTAAGCGGGGCCGTGATGCGCATATAGCTCAACTGGACCTGGAGATTGCGGAGCGCCGACTCGGCTGCCGCGATGGTTCCCCGCAGCATGTCCGCCTGGGTCTGCGCGTTCTCGACGCTCACGCGCGTGCCTGCATTGCGCGCGAGGAGTTCGGTGAAGCGGCGGATGTCGCGCTCGACGCCTTCGAGTTGCGCGCGGTCACGCGCCAGAATGCCCTGGGCCTGCAATATCTGGGCTTCGATCTGGCGGCTGTCGAGCGTGAACAGCAGGTCGCCCTCGTTCACCATCGCGCCGTCTTTGAAGTGCACCTCGACGATCTCGGTTTCCAGCCGCGACTTGATGGCGACACTCGCCATCGGCTGCACGGTTCCGAGCGCTTCGAGCCGGACCGGCACATCCGCGCGTATCGCGGTTGCGGTCTCGACGGGAACGACCCGCGGTCCCTGCCGTCGCCCGCGCTGTTCTCCCGCTTCCGCTTCCGGTTGGCCGGACGCCGAATCCGGCTGCAGCCGCGCCTGCACGCTGGGCACCAAGGGCAGCCAGCGATCCTGAGTCGCATAGGCCGCGCCGGTCGCGACCAGCGCCACCAAACCAAGTATTCTCCAACCGCGTTTGGACATTACCTACCGCCGAGCCACGCCGCGATGGCGTGCACACCTAGCCCCCGCCGCCTGACGCAGCATCATCCGTGCCACGTCCTGCTCGGCGACAAACCCCTAGCACAAGTTGAACATTCCTAACATAATACAGTCTACCTCTCACATTAAACGGCGTTAATGACGCAGTCGCCGGCACTTATGTGCCCGCCCCGTGGACAGCCCCGGTCAAAACCCATGCGTATTGCTACCTGGAACGTTAACTCTATCAAACAGCGGTTGGAGCACCTCATCGCCTGGCTCGGCGAGACCCGGCCGGACATCGTGTGCCTGCAGGAAACGAAGTGCGTCGATGACGCCTTTCCCCGCGAGCAGATCGAAGCCGCGGGCTACAATGTGGCATTCCATGGACAGAAAGCGTTCAACGGTGTCGCGATTTTATCACGCCGGCCATTCGAGGAAGTGACCGCCCGCCTGCCGGGCAACCCGGAAGACGATCACGCGCGCTTCCTGGAGGCTGTCGTTTCTGCCGACCGAGGCCCTGTCAGGGTCGCGTCGATCTATCTGCCGAACGGAAATCCGCCGGAAACCGACAAATACGGCTACAAGCTCAAGTGGATGGATCGCCTGCACCACTATGCCGAGGAGCGTCTGGCGCTCGAGGAACCGCTGGTCCTGGCGGGCGATTACAACGTCATCCCGGACGACGCCGACGTCCACGACCCCGAAGCCTGGCGGGGCGATGCCCTCTTCCTGCCAGAGACGCGGCGGCGATTCCGCAGCCTCCTGAACCTCGGCCTGACCGACGCGGTGCGCGCGGCGACCGACGCGCCGGGGCTGTACAGCTTCTGGGATTATCAGGCGGGCGCCTGGCAGCGGAACAAAGGAATCAGGATCGATCACCTGCTGCTGTCGCCCCAGGCGACCGACCGGCTTACCGCGGTCGGTATCGACAAGCAGATGCGCGGCCGGGAAAAGCCTTCCGACCACGTGCCGGTCTGGGCGGAACTCGCACTCGGCGCATAGCTGGCCCAAGCGCCGGCTTGCAGGACGATCGCATGGCTCCCCGGGCGGGCACCGGGTCGCGCGACGGGCGATCACACCCCATATAGGGGGTGTAACCTCTTCACGCCGCTCCACCGAGCCGCTGTCGCACGGAGAATGTCATGACGAAAGGATCCCAGAAGCCCACGCCGCCCCCTCCGCAGACGGACAAGAAGCACGTCAGCGACCTGCTGGACGAGGCCCTTGCGGAATCGTTTCCGGCCAGCGACCCGCCCGCCATACTGCAGCCTGTCCGCAGGAAGCCGGTCGACGAAAAATGAGCGATAGCCGGCGCTCGCCCCGCGTGCGCCACAAGATGACTTCGAGCCGGCGGGGATTGCCGTTCCTTCATACCGGTTATGCTGCATTGCATCAAAAGACGGTTGACTAATCCCCCAGACTGTTCGATATAGAGAACGCACGCAGGTGATTTTCCGAACGACCTGCGTGCCGCGGTGATTTGAGATGCAGCTTGCGCCGCGAAATCAAACGCTAAAGCGCCCACGTTGGCTCGTGGGTATCCGCTTTGAAGGAGCGAGATGATGCCCACCTGTTGTCGCCAGTGATCCGCCGCCCCGACGAGGGGCGCTGCTGAATTTCCCAGATTTGAACTGAGCGCCGCTTCCCTTCGTGGAAGCGCCTGGAGACTTGTCATGAACGCGCACGCCCTGGCGGTGGCGCGAACGGCCGAGCCTGTGCCCGCGCCGGAGCCCGCCGTTCCGCCCGTCATCCGCCTTGAGGCGGTCAGCAGACACTTCAACCCGCGCGGCGGCAGGCCCGTCACCGCGCTCGACGACGTATCGCTCGCAGTGGGCGAAGGCGAGATCGTCGGCATCATCGGCAGAAGCGGCGCCGGCAAGTCGACGCTGGTGCGGATCATCAACGGTCTGGAGCGGCCGAGCGCCGGCAAGGCGATCGTCGGTGATGTCGAGATTTCCGCGTTGTCCGAGCAGGCGGCGCGTGCGGCGCGTCGGCAGATCGGCATGGTGTTCCAGCACTTCAACCTGCTCTCCGCACGGACGGCAGCCGGCAACATCGCCCTGCCGCTCGAGATCGCAGGCGTTCCCAAGGCAGAAATCAGGACACGCGTCGACGAACTGCTCGGCCTGGTCGGCCTGACCGAGCAGCGCGACCGCTACCCTTCAGAACTCTCCGGCGGGCAGAAGCAGCGCGTCGGCATCGCGCGTGCGCTCGCCACCCGCCCGAAGGTCCTGCTGTGCGACGAAGCAACGTCCGCGCTCGATCCCGAGACGACGCACCAGATCCTCGCACTGCTCAGGCGCATCCGCGACGAACTCAATCTCACCATCGTGCTGATCACGCACGAGATGGCGGTGGTGAAGGCAATCGCCGACCGCGTTGCGGTGCTCGACGAGGGGCGCGTGGTCGAACAGGGCCCGACCTTCGATGTGTTCGCTAGGCCGCGGCACCCGACCACCCGGCGCTTCGTCAGCACCGTGACCGGCGCGACGCTGCCGGAAAGCCTCGCGGCAAAGCTCTCGCGGGTGCCGATCACCGGCCGCAACAGGGCGCTGGTGCGCATCACCTTCACCGGCGAACAGGCGAACGAACCCGTGCTCTCGCGCGTCGCGCGGGTGATCAACATCGAACTCAACATCGTGTCCGGACAGATCGAAGAGATCGGCGGCAAAGCCTTCGGCACGCTCATCATCGCCGTGCCGGGCGACGTGGTCACGCTCAACGCGGTGACCTCCGCCCTCACCCGGCTCGAACTCAACTCCGAGGTGCTCGGCTATGTCCCTTGATTTCCTCAACACCGTCATCCCGCCGGTGATCCAGCAGCAACTCGTCGAGGCGACGGGCCTGACGCTCTACATGGTCGGCGTCTCGGCGCTGCTCGGCACGCTGTTCGGCCTTCCGCTCGGCGTGTTTCTCGCGACCAGCCGTGCGGGAGAGATATTCGCGGCGCCGGTCGCGAACCGGGTACTCGGCGCGGTGGTGAACGCCACGCGCTCGACGCCGTTCATCATTCTCGTCGTCGCGATCATTCCGTTCACGAGACTGATCGCCGGCACCTCGATCGGCACGACGGCCGCCATCGTTCCGCTCACCATCGCGGCGGCCCCGTTCATCGCCCGCATCGTCGAGAGCGCGATCCGCGAGGTCGATCCCGGCCTGATCGAAGCCGCGCGCGCGATGGGCGCGACGCCCCTGCAGATCGTCACCAAGGTTCTGGTGCCGGAGGCACGCCCCTCGATCGCGCTCGGCCTCACGCTCTCGGTGGTCAGCCTGATCGGCCACTCCGCCATGGTCGGCGCGGTCGGCGGCGGCGGCCTTGGCGATCTCGGCATCCGCTACGGCTATCAGCGCTTCATGCCGGAAGTGATGCTGGCCGTCGTCATCCTGCTCATCGCGCTCGTCCAGAGCGTGCAGTCCACCGGCGATTTCATCGCCCGCAAGCTCGACCGCCGCACCCGTCGCGGCTGACCTCAAGATAAGGAAATCCGATCCATGAAGAAGCTGTTGTTGTCCGCCGCCGTCGCCGCGCTGATCGCCTCGCCGGCCGCCGCCCAGACCTACCGCGTCGGCGTCACCGCCGGCCCGCATGCGCAGATCCTCGAAGCCGTCGTGCCGGAGGCCAAGAAGCTCGGCCTCGACATCAAGGTGGTGGAGTTCACCGACTACGTGATCCCGAACCAGGCGCTCGCCAACAAGGACATCGAGATCAACTCGTTCCAGCACGAGCCCTACCTGAAGAACCAGGCTGCCAAGACCAACTGGAAGATCGCAAAGGTAGCCTACACCATCGCCTCGCCGATGGGCTTCTACTCGAAGAAGTACAAGAGCTTCGCCGATCTTCCGGCGGGTGCGACCATCGCGATCCAGAACGATCCGACCAATGGCGCGCGCTCGCTGCAGCTTCTCGCCGCAAACAACGTCATCAAGCTGCGCGACGGTGCAGGCGTGACGGCAGGCGTGATCGATATTGTCGAGAACCCGAAGCGCTACCGCTTCATCGAACTCGACGCCGCGCAACTGCCGCGCTCCCTGCCGGATGTCGATGCGGCGGCAGTGAACAACAATTACGCGGTGCAGGCCAGGCTCGACCCGGTGCGCGACGCGATCATCAAAGAGACGAGCGACGGCCCGTGGGTGAACATCATCGCGGTGCGCGAGGAAGACAAGGACAAGCCCTGGGTCGCGACCTTCGTGAAGGCCTACCAGTCCGATGCGGTGAAGAAGTTCATCGCCGAGACGTTCAAGGGCGCCTACGTCGCCGCGTGGTGATGCCCACATGCACGAAACATCGAGGATGGGCTGTGCGCGAGTAAAGCCCATCCTCATTTTTTCAAGTCGAGCGCCCACGCCGCGTCGGCGTCAGGTATCGCGAAGCTCGACCTAGGCCGCGGTGCGCTATCGCCGGAACTGCACGGACAGCGACCGGTTATACAGCCGCACGACATTGCCCGGATTGAAGCTGGCGAACTGGATACGGACGGTGTGTGCGCCCGGGGGCACGGCGGGGAAGAAGAACTGGATCGAGTGCTGGTCGTAGCGGCGGACATCGACCGTATGCTCCGGCGGCTCGCTGTTGCCGGCGGCGCCGATACCGTCGATGCGCGCCCTCACCTTCATCCAGTTGCTGTTGGTCACCGGGGTGTTGTCTGCGTCGACCGAGAAGGTGACGATGACACAGCTCGGCGAAGTGCCGCCGACCGTGATCGCCTGGAAGGTCCGCGGCGCATCGACGTAGTTTACCGACGAGGTCCCGACCACATTGGTTTCCGTCCTGAAGCGGGTCCGGTTGGGATTGCATGCGCCCTGCAAGGCTGGCGCGACGCCCGCTGCTTCGGACTTGGCCGCTTCGGACCTCGCCACCTCGCCCGGCGTGCGCTCCTCCTGACCGCGTTCGTCCTGAGCAGCAGCGGCCGTTATGGTGGCCAACGCGACGGCTCCGGCCAGCCACGCACGTGTAAACGATCTCATCAGTTTTGCCTCCATCAGTCGTCTGACGCGGCGACGGCGCCGCCCCAAACCGAGGCAAAGAAGAGATGGCGCCCGCCGCTGCGGCGAGTTTAGGCATCACCTTGTGGCGGCATCATAGCAATCGGGCGTTGCACGCGGAGACTTGGTGCGGGAAACGGCAAGAGCGCTGTTCGCTGACGATCGAAGACGCACCTCGCGTCTTCCATCACCGCGGCCTCGGCGGACCGGCTACGGCTGAGCCGTGCTTGTTTCCAGCTGTCGAAATCCCGCCTTGGGTGATTACCGGCTGAGGGCGACGACTACATAATCAACGCGCGATGGATGGGATGAGCTTCCGAGTACGTGGATCTTAGCGCACTCATAAGATGAAACGAAAAGTGCTGCCCCTCATTCTTCAATCGTTTAAACTGATCTACATGGGTTTTTCTGTCTGACGTAACATCCTCCAACATTCTCCGGACTTGGGCGCACTCCATCGCTTGGAGGAAAATCTCGTAAGATTCTAACGCTCTGTCGGCCGCTGATCGACATATTCTCTTGATACGCTGGATTGGTGGCAGCGCGACCAGTTCGCGAACAATTTCACGCTTTTCCTCAGCATGTCGTTGAGCCGTCTCCGCGACTATCAGCGCACCGCTGAAATACAAAATCTTTCTAGAAAAAACTAACTTTATATTCCTAATACCCCACGCCTTGCTCGCCTCAAATGTCTTAAACTCAAAGTCCACACATATAGTTCTATAATAACGGATCATATCATTTAATAAAAAAAGACCCAACTGGTGATCGGAAATATCACCATTGATATATCTACCGATTAATTCGTCTCGCTGTCTATCATATATATGGCTATTGTTTATCGGCTTCCCTTCTGTAATAAAAAGCATTCTTCTTGTTATATTGTCGTTTCCATCGCTAGATCCACCAATGCTTCTAGAAAGAGATCCAAGCGGAAGAGTCGCACCAAATGCACCGTCGGAGGACGGCAACCTTCCAATAGTCGAACCCACCAGACGTCGGACCTTTTCACTCAACTCATCTAGTTGGTCCGAAACAACGGTGTCGTCGTGCAGAATGAAATAATCAAAGTCCGATTGTGGCGACGCCTCGTAGCGGGCGTAGGAACCATTAGCAACTACAGACCAGTTATCTCCACCAAGCTCAGACAATGCCGCCTGCAATTCTCGCAACTTTTTTTCGGTATAATCACGAGCCCTCTCGATAGCTTCCCCCATTTCGTTTTATCCTTGAATGTATCTATCCCTTAGCGCCGATATTCCTCGAGGACGTAATCGACTGTTTATCTTAAACGACCTCCTCCGCAATCCTCGGTCAGCACTCGATATTTGTTCCAACTGCAGGGATCTGTGAATAGCACCATGATACCTTTCTTCAAACAAATCGTCTGTCAACAAAAAATCGCTTCTTAAAACCTCCTCGCGCACAGAAAACAAAGCATCCGAAATTACTCGATCAAATACCGAATGGGCAGGTCCAAAAATGTATTCATTATAAACACAGCTTTTAAGGCGCCAGAATTGATCCAATCGATCGTAACGTGGATTTCTCCCGCTCAGCGCACCTGCAATTCGCTCTTCGTCAATCGCGACATCCAGCCCAAAAAATCGAGCGGAGCGCAAAATCCCTTCGATCGTATCCACATTGATCGGTGAGAAAAACAAATTTTCAACCAAAGGAATTGACGAAGGTCGCGAGACGAATCTGCGATAGTCATGTAAAATACCATTTCTTTTTAATATTTTTGCGATCTCGTGCGTGTCGTCGCAGATTATCTCAGACAACGCAGAATGGTGATCAACTCCAAATGTGCTCGAAAAGAAATTTTCGGTCGAATGCGAGAAGGGCCCATGACCGATGTCGTGCAATAGTGCATGGGCAATAGCGATCCGCTTCTCGCCGGGCGACAACCGCAACCTTTCATCTAGTGCTAGAACAAGCTCTGCTACTCCTATCGAATGTTCGAATCGTGAGCCTGCACTTGATGTTCCCGCTATTGAGCCTCGACTGAATCTCTCGATAGCACCCAGAAATGATATATATCTCAGGCGTTGAAACTGTCGGCTGCTAACAAGTTGATTCGCCAGAGCACTAACTCCGGGCGGCCATTGAGGCAGATTGCTCGTTTCCATTCTGTACCCTGCGTCTTCTACAACTGCGGCCACCCCACGGAGTACGATCACTTACTCTAAGTTTTGCAATTTAAAATTGCATATCACGACTAATTTGAGAGTTCAAATGACTCTTAAGCGTTCTTGAAGTGGTTCTCGGCGTGGCCCAGTTCCTTCAACATGGGCTCGCCTCACCTACTCCATCACCGCGGCCTTGAGGATGCAGACCATGGTCGCGCGGCCGACTTCCGGGCCGACATTGCGGACGACGTGGCGGCGGTCGCAGCGATAGCGCACGGTGCCGCCGGCCTCGACCTTCTCGACCCGTCCCCCGACCTCGACTTCGAAGGTGCCGGCGGTCACCGACAGGCATTCGATCGAGCCGCGCTGGTGGCCCTCGGAATCGAGTTCCCCGCCCGGCTCTGCCGTCACGTCATACCATTGCAGCCATTCGACCGTGCGTATCCAGCCGATGATCGCGAGCTTGATCTTGCCGTCCTCGGAGAGCAGCACCGGCGTATCGGCACGGCTGGTAACGTCGACGAAGGGGTCGTCCTCGTGCGCGGCGAGCACCCGCTCGATCGACACGTCGAGCGCCTGCGACAGCCGCCAGATGGTGGCGAGCGTGGGGTTGGTCTCGTTGCGCTCGATCTGGCTGATGATCGACTTGGCGACGCCGGACTGCTCGGCCAGTTCGGACAGCGACAGGTTATAGGCCTTGCGCAGCCGCTGGATGGTCTTGCCGAGGTGCCCTGAGATCACCTGCGCCCCGGCATCCAGGCCTGCCCTGCGTCCGTCCCTTTCGCTCATTGTCCTTCACTTCCGCGTCGCCGGCTGGATTCGCAGGATGCTTTCCGGAGCCGGCTGCGGGTGATCCTTACCACCACCGGTGAAAATGGTGAACCGGCCCGTGGCCGGAGCCTATCGTCAGGCGATCGGCTGCGCCGATAGCGGCCGTCACGTAGTCCTTGGCGTCCCGCACCGCCTCCAGCAAGCCAAGTCCTTTGGCAAGGCCCGCCGCGATGGCCGAGGACAGGGTGCAGCCGGTGCCGTGGGTGTTGCGGGTCTCGACACGGCTGGCGGCAAGCCGGGTGTGCCGCGTCTCCTCGACCAGAAGATCGACGCTTTCGGCCCCCTCGTGGTGGCCGCCCTTGATAAGGACGGCGCGGGCCCCGAGCCCGATCAGGCGCTCCGCCTGTTCGCGCATCGCGCTCTCGCTCTGCGCCGGCGGCGCTTCGAGGAGCGCGGCAGCCTCCGGGATGTTCGGCGTGATGACGAGCGCGCGCGGTATCAGCACCCGCCGCAGGCTTTCCACCGCCGCCGGCGCCAGCAGGCGGTCGCCGGAGGTTGCGACCATGACCGGATCGAGCACCACCTGCGTCTGCTTGTGCCGCTCCAGCCCGGCCGCCACTGCCTCGATCACCGCCGGCTGCGAAAGCATGCCGATCTTCACCACCTTCACATCGAGGTCGGAGAATACCGCGTCGATCTGCTGCGCGATGAAGGCGGGCGGCACGTCGTGGATCGCCGTGACGCCGCGGGTGTTCTGCGCGGTCAGCGCGGTGATGACCGACGCGCCGTAGACGCCGAGCGCGGAGAAAGTCTTCAGGTCGGCCTGGATGCCGGCCCCGCCGCCGGAGTCCGACCCCGCAATGGTGACGGCGATGGCGGTCGTCATGGCCCGCCCCGGCGATTGAATCCCGCCTCGATCGCCCCGCGCAGCATCCGCGCCGCGGCCTCCGGGTCCGGGCGCTTCGACAGCGCGGAGATCACCGCTACGCCGTCGAAGCCGGCCGCCATGACATCGGCTGCGTTGGTCTCGTCGATGCCGGCGATCGCGCCGACCGGCAGGTCCGGCGCGCGGCCGCGGATGATGCTCAAAAGTTCTGCCGCCCCGGCGACGCCCTGCGGCGGGTTCGGATTGTCCTTGGACATGGTGGTAAAGACGGCGCCGATGGCGACATAGTCGAGCAATTCGAGCGGGGCAGTGCGCGCCCGCTCGGCGCTGTTGATCGAGAGCCCGATGATCGCCTTCGGCCCCAGCAGGCGGCGCGCATCGGCCGCCTCCATGTCGTCCCAGCCAATATGCACGCCCTCCGCGCCGCTCGCGAGCGCTACGTCGACACGGTCATTGATCAGCAGCGGCACGCCGGTGCCCGCCATGGCGGCATGGATCGCACGCGCTTCCTCGATCATGCGGCGGGTCGTGCCGGTCTTGTCGCGCAGTTGCACCAGCGTCGCCCCGCCGGCGACAACCTTGGCCGCGAGTTCCGGCAGTGCATGGCCGCCGGACGTGTCCGGATCGACAAGGGCATAGAGACTAAGATCGACGGTGTTGGTCATGCCAGCATCTCTTATCGACGCCCCGCGCTCAGGAGAGCCTTGCCGCCGGGGAGCATCCGCTTGCGCCTTGGCTTTGCTCTTGCTGACGCTGTAGGCGCGCGCAGGTCGCCGATCAACCCCACATCAACCCCACATGCCATCCCCCTTGCCGTCCCACTTGCCATGCAGCGACGGTTTTGCTGGATTGCGCGCATCCTTTAAAGCCGTCCCCGGAGGCACGCCATGGTTCCGTTCTTCGTCCAGATCAAGTGCCACCTGGGGCAGTCCTACGCCGTGGCGGACGCTCTTGCGGACTCCGAGATCGCCTCGGAGATCTATTCGACGGCCGGCGATTTCGATCTGCTGGTGAAGTTCTACGTCGAACCGGGCACTGACATCGGGCACTTCGTGAACCAGAAGGTGCAGATCATACCCGGCATCCAGGACACCCGGACGATCATCACTTTCAAGGCGTTCTGACGCGGTTTGCACAAGCCCGTCCGACCCGACGCGCGCGCTGCCAACGCCGGCGGCCCGTCCTGCCGTAGCGTCGCAGGACCGCGATTCCGGGTGACTTTGGGCAGTATTGGCGTTTGAATTGCATCAGCGGATTCGGTCCGGCCGGGGCGGCCAGGGCCGTGCGCGACCATTTTCAGGAGGGAGATCGCTTTATGAAGAGGCTGACACTCAGTTTGGCCGCGGGCCTGGCGCTTGCGTTCGCCGGGACGGCCCAGGCGCAGGTCCGGGTAGGCGTCGGCGGGCCGATGACCGGCTCCAACGCCGCCTTCGGCGCGCAGTTGAAGAACGGCGCCGAGCAGGCGGTCGCGGACATCAACGCCGCCGGCGGCATTCTCGGTCAGAAGGTCACCCTCAGCGTCGGCGACGATGTCGGCGATCCGCGCCAGGGCGTATCGGTCGCCAACAAGTTCGTAGGCGACAACGTCAAATTCGTGATCGGCCACTTCAATTCCGGCGTGACCATGCCGACGTCGGACATCTATCAGGAGAACGGCCTCCTGCAGATCACGCCGGCCTCGACCAATCCGCTGATCACCGAACGCAAGATGTGGAACGTCTTCCGCACATGCGGGCGCGACGACCAGCAGGGCACGGTCGCCGGCCAGTACATTGCCAAGAACTTCAAGGGCAAGAAGGTCGCCATCGTTCACGACAAGACCACTTACGGTCAGGGCCTCGCCGAAGAGACCCGCAAGGCGATGAACGCCGGCGGCGTCAAGGAAGTGATGTTCGATGGCGTCAACATCGGCGAGAAGGACTTCTCGGCGCTGGTCTCCAAGATCAAGGCAGCGGGCGCCGACCTCGTCTATTGGGGCGGCCTGCACACCGAAGGTGGCTTGATCGTCCGCCAGATGCGCGACCAGGGCGTGACCGCTCCGCTGATGGGCGGCGACGGCATTGCCTCCGATGAATTCGCGACCATTGGCGGCCCGGGCGTCGAAGGCACGCTGATGACCTTCGGTCCCGATCCGCGCCGCCGCGCCGAAGCCAAGGAAATCGTCGAGACCTTCCGCAAGAAGAACTTCGAGCCGGAAGCCTATACGCTCTACAGCTACGCCTCGATGCAGATCATCAAGCAGGCGGCCGAAGCGGCGAAGTCGCTCGACCCGAAGAAGGTCGCCGATCAGATCAAGAGCGGCATGACCTTCAAGACCGTGATCGGTGACTTTGCGTTCGACAAGAAGGGCGATGTCGGCCGTCTGGACTACGTGATGTATGTCTGGAAGAAGGACGGCAGCGGCAAGATCACCTATCAGGAGACGACGGGCTCCGGTAGCTGACCACGCATCCCCACGGGCGCGCTGCGAATGTGGCGCGCCCTACCCCGCCCGGCGCGTGCGTGCAGCAACGTCCGGCCGCAGGAACTGGAACAATTCGAGCGGCCGTCCGGGCGCCTTTGTGCGCGCGGCATCTGACGTTGCAGCGGGGGCCGCCGCCGCGGCCATCCGCTGCGGATTTTGTACGCTGCGCGCACCCCACAATTCGCTGACGACCGCTGACACCGGCTGGCTGCCGGCGGTGTGAAACATCTGGTGGAATGCCGGCCGATCCGGCGCAAACGAAGCGGTAGGGCCGGAGGCCGGATCGGCGGCCGCGATTTCTTTCGCTGCCGGCAGTTGCGGCCAGCGCGATGCGACGATGGCGGCCGGGCTGCCCGGAGGGGGCGCGGCCTGCCCCGCAGCGATCATCGCCGCAGCGGGCCCGCTGGTCTTGTCGTGTTTCGCCACCAGCAGTTCATAGACCTGCGCCGCCGACCGCGGCGCATTGCCCCCGCGATAGAAGATCGAGCGGTTGGCGTTTGCCGCCTGCGGAAACATAGCCGCCGCGTTCGCGCGCGGATTCTTCTGGGCCGCCGAGATGAGTTGCACCGCCCCGCTCGGCCCGAGGAAATGCGCAATGTAGAGTTCGCCCTCGGTCGGCGCCCGCCCGAGGCGCTCCGTCAACATCGCCTGATTGCTCTGCGTGAACGCACCCGCCATGGCGGAGGCCGCGACCGGGTCCTTGCGCAGCGCGAGGATCGCCTGTCGCTCGGCAGGGTCTGAGACCACGTAGCGGCCGGAAGCCGTGCGCTCGATGCTGTCGGCGTATTGTCCATAGCCCAGCGATGGACCGGAGGTCTTTAGCGTCCCCAGCCAGGTCTGTTCGATGAACTGGAACAATCCCGAGGCGGACGAGGTTTTGGCCTTGGCCGCCGGGTTGAGGTTGGATTCGCGTTGCGCTGTCTTGACGAGATAATCGAAGCTCGCGCCGGTCGCCTGCGCCGCCGAGCGGATGGCGCCGGATATGCGGGAGGCAAGATCGCCTGTGGCTTCGATCAGCATGAGCGCCCAATGCGGGCCGGCCGCGCCCCATACGCGACGAATCCGCATGCACCCAGCATTCTGCGAACATGGTAAATGAGGTGTTAACGGGTGAGACTGACAACAATTGCGCCCGATTGCATGCGCAAGATATTGCTACGCTCAGGGAGGATTTGAATGACAGCCAACCGGACGGAGCCCCTGCGGCATCCACGCGGCGGCCTCTATTACGACGATTTCGAGATCGGCCTGCTGGTCGAGCATCGGCTGACCCGCACGGTCACCGAGATGGACAACATGTTGTTCTCCAACATGACGCTCAATCCGCAGCCTCTGCACATCGACCGGCATTTCTGCGAGACGGAAACCGAGTGGGGCCGCCCGCTGATGAACTCGCTGTTCACGCTCGGCCTGATGATCGGAATCTCCGTCAACGACACCACCGTCGGCACCACCATCGCCAATCTCGGCATGACGGATGTCGTCTTCCCGCACCCGCTGTTCGAGGGCGATACGGTGCGCTGCACGACCGAGATCCTCGCCAAGCGCGAGTCGAAATCGCGGCCCGGCGCCGGCATCGTCGAAATGCAGCATCGCGCCTATAATCAGCACGGCAAGCTGGTGGCGGAGTGCAAGCGCCAGGCCTTCATGCGCATGCGTCCGCTCTGACGCGCCACGCAATACGCAGGTTCGCAGCACGCAAGCCCGCGGCACTCAAGAAGGAGGGATAACCGACCGATGCGCTCACTCCTGTTCGTTCCAGCCGACAGTCCGCGCAAGCTCGAAAAGGGCATGGCCAGCGGCGCGGACGCGCTCATCATCGACCTCGAGGACTCCGTCGCGCTCGAGGCCAAGCCGGCGGCGCGCGAAGGCGCGCTGGCATTCCTGCGCGAGGCGCGCACGCAGGCCGGCCGGCCGGTGCTGATCGTGCGCGTCAACGCGCTCGCCACCGGCCTCACCGATGCCGATCTTGACGCCGTGGTGCCTGGCCGCCCGGACGGCATCCTGCTGCCGAAGGCGGAAGGCGGAGCGTCGGTCGCGCATCTCGATGCCAAGATCACGGTGCGCGAAGCGATCGGCGGCCTCGAGGACGGCGCCATCTTCATCCACGCGCTGACGACCGAGACGGCCTCGGCGCTTTTCCAGACCGGCACCTATGGCGACGTGAGCAGCCGGCTTTCGGCAATGACGTGGGGCTCGGAAGACCTCTCGGCATCGCTGGGCGCGGAGACCAATCGCCGACCGGACGGGCACCTGACCGATCCCTATCGCCTCGCACGCACGCTATGCCTTGCCGGCGCGGCGGCCGCTGGCGTGCCGGCGATCGACACCGTCTATGTCGACTTCCGCGACGAGGCGGGCCTTCGCCGGGAGGCGGAGGAAGCGCGGCGCGAAGGGTTCCAGGGCAAGCTCGCCATCCACCCTGCTCAGGTCGCCATTATCAACGACGTGTTCACGCCGAGCGCGGAATCGATCGCGAAGGCACAGGCACTGGTCGATGCCTTTGCGGCCGCCCAAGGCGCGGGCGTCGTTGCGATTGGCGGCGTGATGTACGACCGCCCGCATCTGGTGCGTGCGCAGGCGCTGCTCGATCGGGCGAAGGGGTGATCGGCCGCGGCCTGCGGGAAATCTTGCCTTGCCGGGTTAAATCAACCCCACCCCCAACCCCTCCCCACAAGGGGAAGGGGAGCCATTGCGCTGTGCGTCACTGACCAGCGGATTGGCGATCGACACGGTCCATGCCAACTTCCGCGCTATTTCGCATTCGGCGACAAGGAGATCTTGCGCCGGCGGACTTGGCGACGAGACATCTGCCATGAGGGACGTTTGCCAAGGAAGAAGACGCGCGCCGCGCGAGAGCGACGACTTTCTGCGAACTCAGCGCTTCGGTGAGATCGGCGTTATGGACGCTCGATGCCTGGGCTCCCCTCCCCCTTGTGGGGAGGGGTCGGGGGTGGGGTAACGGCGGAAGTTCGTTTCGCTGCCGCTTGTTTCGCTGCACAGAAGCGAACGATCATCGCGACCGCAACCGCGACGTCGGGCCGCTACTTTTTCTCGGCCCCGTAAACCGCCGTCGGATCGAAGGCGCGGTCGTTCTCAGCCAATTGCAGCGTCACTGCCCCGCCTTGTCCCACCGGGACCGTGCGGTAGAAACAGGAGCGGCGGCCGGTATGACAGGCGCCGGGGCCGGCCTGCTCGACCTTGATCCACACCGCATCCTGGTCGCAATCGACGCGCATCTCGGTCACGCGCTGCGTATGGCCGGAGCTTTCGCCCTTGCGCCACAGCGCCTGGCGCGAGCGCGAATAGTACCAGGCCTCGCCGCTGTCGATGGTGCGCCGGAGCGCCTCGGCGTTCATATGTGCGACCATCAGCAACTCGCCGGTTGCTGCATCGGTCGCGATGCAGGTCACGAGCCCGTCGCGGTCGAAGCGCGGCGCGAGCGCCGTGCCCTCTTCGATTTCCCGTGTCGTGCCGCGCGGCGCGAAGCCCCAGTCTTGATCGGACACTGAAAATACCCTCGCGCCAGCGATCGCCCAACGAGCGTCCGCGTCAGCGCTGACCGTTGCGGACCATGGTGATGAAGCGTACCTGCTCGGCCGGGTTGTCGTGGAACGCGCCGGCAAAGTGCGTCGTAATCGTGCTGGAGCCCTGCCGCTGTACGCCGCGCAGCGCCATGCACATATGCTCGGCCTCGAGCATTACGGCGACACCGCGCGGCTTGAGGATGTCTTCCAGCGCGCCGGCGATCTGCGCCGTCAGATGCTCCTGCGTCTGCAGCCGCTTGGCATAGACATCGACCAGCCGGGCGAGCTTGGAGAGGCCCACCACCTCGCCTTCCGGCAGATAGGCGATGTGCGCCTTGCCGGTGAACGGGATCATGTGATGTTCGCAATGCGAGGCAAAGGTGATGTCGCGCACCAGCACCATTTCCCGGTAATCGGCGATTTCCGAAAAGGTGCGCGCAAGCAGATCCTCGGGACTGTCCCGGTAGCCGTGAAACAGTTCGTCATAGGCACGGACGACCCGCTTGGGCGTGTCGAGAAGACCTTCGCGCTCCGGATCGTCGCCGATATAGGCGATCAGCGTCCGGACTGCCGCCTCGGCCTCCTCGCGCGACGGACGCGCGATCTCCGGCGCGGGCGTCTCGGCGGGCCGGCCTTCCGGCGCAGCGGTCGCAGTTGTCCTCACGAATGGCTTCACGACAGCGTCCATGGCGGTCTCTCCGTTCGACCGGCCTCCCCTCGTCGGATGGTGGCCGGATGTGTCACCGGGCAGTGGCCGCGTCGGTCGCTTCCGCCTGTCTGACGGGCACCTTGGACGCCGCGTTCCCTTGAAAGCCGGAAACGACACAGGATCGCTTCGCTTCCGGTTCCTCGATCCTATATATAAGCCGTCATTACAGCCTTCAATCCATGCTCCGGCCCCTTGAGCTTCCTGTCCGCCATGCTTAACGACATCTACAACGCGCGCATCCTGGAACTGGCGGGAAACATCCCGCGCATCGGGCGACTGCCCAATCCCGACGCGAGCGCGACCGCGCATTCGAAGCTGTGCGGCTCGACGGTCACGATCGACCTGACGATGGACGGCGACACGGTGACCGACTTCGCGCATGAGGTAAAAGCCTGCGCGCTGGGTCAGGCGTCGTCCTCGATCATGGCCAGCCACGTCGTCGGGGCGAAGTCAGGCGAACTTCGCGCTTTGCGCGAAACAGTTCGGCAGATGCTGAAAGAAAACGGCGCGCCGCCCGAGGACGAACGCTGGAAGGACATTCAGGTGCTGGAGCCGGTGCGCGACTACAAGGCGCGCCATGCCTCGACCCTGCTCACCTTCGACGCCGTGGTCGACGCGATCAACCAGATCGAAGCCAAGCGGCAGGCATCCGCGGCGGCGGAGTGACCGCCTGCGCGGCCACACGCTCTATTTCGTGCAGCCGGCCGCGAAGCGTGCATAAGCCTTGGGCAGTCCCGTACCGCCGAAACGCGTGCTCGTGCTGACGTCGTCGGTCGTGCGCGTGCCCACCACGACGGTGCCGGCGCCGTTCTTGCTCAGCGCCTCAAGCATCGCAGCAGGCAGCGTCGCAATCGCGCGCGACTGCAATGCAGGGCGACCCGACACCGGCCCCGACGATTCGATCTGGAGCGACATCCGTTCGCTGCCGAGCCAGAGCGTGACGTCCTTCAGCAGCGTCCCTTCCGAAGGATCCGCCGCGCGGGTATCGACATAGGCGAGTTTCAAGGGACCGCCCGGCTCGCCGCAACTGATGGACAGTTCGAACTGGCCGATCTCGTCGCCCTCGATCGTCAGAACATGCCGCCTGACCAGGCTGCCATGCGACTCGGTCTCCTCCACCGTCCAGCCGCGCTCGGGAATGCGCTGCGGCAGGGTGCGGACCGGCTCGTCGGCGGCTGCCACACCGGAGGTCGGCGCCCCGGCCGTGACGTTCTCCTGCGTCTGCAGCTTCAGGCGGCGGAGTTCGATCGGTGTCAGCGCCCGCAGCCGCTCCCACGGCGGAATCCGCATCGCCAGTTCGAACAGTTCGATGTCGCCGCCCATCTCGACGGTGTAGCGGGCGATGCGCCCGACGTCGCGCTGGACGCGGACCATCTCCTCCGCAGTGTAGCTTTCCGCCGCAGCATCCTGCCGCTTGGTGCCGGGCCAGATCTGATGGACCAGAATGCGGGCTTCCGACGGCACTTCCCGCTGCACCCCGCCAAGCAGCACGAACACGCACATCGACGCGCATTCGCCGCGCGGCGACAGGCGGACCCGTCCGGCATCCTGCGGACCGGGATTGCTCAGCTTGATCACGCGGCCGACCGAGGTCCGTATCCCGAGCTGGCGCACGAGCCGCCCCAGTTCAAGGCTGGCCAGCACCGAACCGCCGCCCGAGTCGAGGACAATGGTGGCGCCGCGCGCGTCCCGCGCTTCGGAGAACAACTTGAAGTCCCGCAGCGTGTCGGCCGTGATGGGACCGGACGCCGCGATCCATTCCCGGCACTGGCTCCCGCAAGCGTCGGCCGGCCCCTCGCGGACCCACTCGAAGCGCATGGAACCCTGGTCGGGCGCCGCAGCCTGGGCTTCCCCCTGCGGCGGTGGCAACGTGGGCACACACAATATCAGCGCCGCCAGGAGCAGGCGGTACAGCATGCTTGATCTCCAGCCCCACTTTCGCGCGTCTGCTGGCACATTATGCCGTGGCCTCCTCCCTTCGCCAAAAAATTTTGTCAAAGATGGGGAACCTTGGCAGAAAGTGCGCATTGATGTCTTCACGTCCGTATTTGCCCTGATTTCAAAGCAAATTCCTTGCCGCCGCCTCCCGCGGGCGCGAAAATGCCGGTGCAGGTTGTCAGGGCCTGTTGCCCGGTGGACATAGCGTTAGCCCGGAGCCGACCCGGCAAAGGCCATCAAGGACGCGCCCGAATGCTCGCATCAGTGCAGTCCGCGCTCCGATTCGCGGTACGAATCCCGGAGCGGACGGCACGCCTACTGGTCCTCGGGTACCGCTACACGCTCTCGCCGCTGATCGGCTTCCACTGCCGGCACCTGCCGACATGCTCGGACTACGCCGACCAATGCTTCGCGCGGCATGGCTTCTGGGCCGGCGGCTGGATGACGCTGGCGCGCCTCTGCCGCTGCCACCCCTGGGGCACTTCGGGACTGGATTTCGCTCCCGACCGGCTGCCGGCGGCCTCCCGCTGGTATCTGCCCTGGCGCTACGCCCGCTGGCGGGGAACGAACGCAAGCGCTTCGGAGGCGCTTGCCAAGCCAACCTCACCCACCTGACCACCGCCGATATTGCCTTGCGACGGCCGCCAAGTTAGTGGACGGCCCAATGCGCTTACCTGCATCCGTAGGCAGCGAGTGAGCAACCAGGAGTTTCTGATGGTCGCACTGACCTTTCCCGACGGCGCGCGCCGGGAGTTTCCCGAAGGCATTACCGGACTTGAAATCGCGAAGGGCATCTCCCCTTCCCTCGCAAAGCGCACGGTCGCGATGGCGCTCGACGGCGTTATCGCCGATCTCTCCGATGCCATCACGCATGACGCGAAGATCGAATTCGTCTCGCGCGACGATCCGCGCGCGCTCGAACTGATCCGGCACGACGCCGCGCATGTGATGGCGGAGGCGGTGCAGTCGCTGTGGCCCGGCACGCAGGTGACCATCGGCCCGGTGATCGAGAACGGATTCTATTACGACTTCTTCCGCAACGAGCCCTTCACGCCCGAAGACTTCGCGGCGATCGAGAAGAAGATGCGCGAGATCATCGCGCGCGATCAGCCTTTCACCAAGGAAGTCTGGAGCCGCGAGCAGACCAAGCAAGTGTTCCGCGACAAGGGCGAATTGTTCAAGGTCCAGCTGCTCGACGCGATCCCCGAAGACCAGCAGATCAAAATCTACCGCCAGGGCGAGTGGTTCGACCTCTGCCGCGGCCCGCACATGACCTCGACCGGCAAGATCGGCAACGCCTTCAAGCTGATGAAAGTGGCGGGCGCCTATTGGCGCGGCGACAGCAACAATCCGATGCTCACCCGCATCTACGGCACCGCCTGGGCGAAGCAGGAAGAACTCGACGCCTATCTCAAGCAACTCGAAGAGGCCGAGAAGCGCGACCACCGCCGGCTCGGCCGCGAGATGGACCTGTTCCACTTTCAGGAGGAAGGACCCGGCGTCGTCTTCTGGCACGCCAAGGGCTGGTCGCTGTTCCAGTCGATCGTTGCCTATATGCGTCGCCGCCTCACCGGCGACTATGATGAGGTCAACGCCCCGCAGATGCTCGACAAGTCGCTGTGGGAGACCTCCGGCCACTGGGAATGGTACCGCGAGAACATGTTCGCGGCGCAGTCGGCCGGCGACGAGGCGGAAGACAAGCGCTGGTTCGCGATCAAGCCGATGAACTGTCCCGGCCATGTGCTGATCTTCAAGCACGGGCTCAAGAGCTATCGCGACCTGCCCATCCGGCTGGCGGAGTTTGGCATCGTGCATCGCTACGAGCCGTCCGGCGCCATGCACGGGCTGATGCGCGTGCGCGGCTTCACACAGGACGACGCGCACATCTTCTGCACCGAGGAGCAGCTTGCCGCCGAGTGCCTCAAGATCAACGATCTCATCCTGAGCACCTATGGCGACTTCGGATTCGACGCCGACATGGTTGTGAAGCTCTCGACACGGCCCGAGAAGCGCGTCGGCTCCGACGCCTCGTGGGATCACGCGGAAGCCGTGATGACGCGCGTGCTGGAGCAGATCGCCGCGCAGTCGAACGGCCGCATCAAGACCGCGATCAATCCCGGCGAAGGCGCGTTCTACGGACCGAAGTTCGAATATGTGCTGCGCGACGCCATCGGCCGCGACTGGCAGTGCGGCACCACGCAGGTCGACTTCAATCTGCCGGAGCGCTTCGGCGCGTTCTACATCGACGCCGATGGACAGAAGAAAACACCGGTGATGGTCCACCGCGCGATCTGCGGTTCGATGGAGCGCTTCCTCGGCATCCTGATCGAGCATCATGCCGGCCACTTCCCGCTCTGGCTCGCGCCGGTGCAGGCGGTGGTCGCGACCATCACCTCCGACGGTGATGAGTTTGCGCAGAAAGTCGCCGCAGCCGCCCGCCGCAAGGGCCTGCGCGTCGAGACCGACCTGCGCAACGAGAAGATCAACTACAAGGTCCGCGAACACTCGCTCGCGAAGGTGCCGGCGCTGCTCGTTGTCGGGCGCAAGGAAGCGGCCGAAGGCACGGTCTCGATCCGCCGCCTCGGCAGCAACGCGCAGGAAACGCTCCCTTACGAGGAAGCGCTCGCCGCGCTCCTCGCCGAAGCGATGCCGCCGGACCTGCAGCGGACGGAGGCCGAGGCCGCGTAAAGCGGCGATGGGTTGGTGGCGGGAGGCTCGCTACAGCATCATGCCGATTCGATGAATCGGTATGATGCTGCTGGTTCTTGTTTGAGCATCGCAATTTCCGAAAACCGGCATCCACTTTTCGGAGCGATGCTCTACCGCCCGTCCCGCATCAATTCATAGAGCCAGTGGCGGACTTCGCGCGGGGTCGCGAACATGCCCTGCGCCCCGTTCAACTCCCGGCCGACGGAGAATCCCAGCCCGTCGAACTCGGGCAGCACGACGAGCACGCTCTCGTCGGTCACGTCATCGCCGATGAAGACCGGGCGGCGCCCGGCGAACGGCGGCTGCTGCATGAGATCGCGCACCGCCGACCCCTTGTTGAAGGCGCGCGGCTTGATCTCGAACACGGATTTTCCGGGCAGCAGTTCGATGGCCTCGGGCGGCCAGGCCGAACAGATGCGCGTGATCTCGCTGAAGATCGCTCGCTCCAGTTCGGGAACGAGACGGTAGTGCAGCGCAACCGAATATTCCTTGTTCTCGGTGAGAATCCCCTCGACGCCGGTCGCGATCCCCAGCAGCCGCCGGCGGAGTTCCGGATCGAGCGGCTCCACCTTGGCGTGGTTCACGACCCCGTTAGGCGTCAGGCGGTTCTCCGCGCCGTGGCCGCCAACGATCGGCAGCCGCAGCGGATCGAAGAACAGGTCGAGGTCGGCGAGCGGGCGCCCGCTTACGAGACACAGCGCACCGTCGAGGCGGTCGCGCAGGAGGCTCAGCGTATGCTTGAGGCTGGGGGGAACCCGCACCTCCTGCGGGGTCGGCTTGAGCTCAACCAGCGTGCCGTCGAAGTCGAGCAGCACCGCGAGCTTTCCAAGCTCGAGGTCTGCGGCGCGCACGGGACCTGGAATGCGCGTGCGCCCTTCCAAGGCTGGTTCTGGCGGCGGGTCGATGCGATCCATGCCGCGTTCAGCGCGCCAGGACTTCGATTTCGCGATCCACCCCGGTCTCGACCTTGAACTCGCGGTTGAACACGCGTCCCTCGTTGCGGGCGAGCGCAACGTAGTCGCCCTCTGCCAGGATCATCGTCGGGAACGCGCCGATCGATTCCTTGATCACGTCGCCGCCCGGTGTGAGCACCGACCAGGCTGTATTAGCGATCGCCTCACCGCCCTTGTCGACCACCAGCTTGAGCGTGATGGCCGCGGCGCGATGGCTGATGCGCGCATCGGTGACTTTGCCGGCGCGGACGCGCAGGTCGTAGCGCATCACCGCATTACCGTCGCCGTAGCTGGAGACGACGTGATACGAGCCTTCCGGCAGCAATACGAGTTGGTCAGGTTTCACGTCCGAAGTCACTGCGCGCTTTTCGCCGGGATCAAACTGGCTGCCGTTATAGATGTCGAACGAGACGTGCCCGTTCGAGATCAGCGTGTTGCCGACATGGCCGGCGAACCGCACTCCCCCGACCGGCAGGTCGAATACCTCGCGTACGGTCTCCGTGCGCACCTGCACACGTTTAGCGACGTTTGCCAGTCCGAACGCAACATGGACGATGTAGTTCCCTGGCGGCAGGACGAATGAGGGGCCGGGACTGCGGTCTTCCTTGAGCACGCGGAACTGGCCGGTGTTGTCAGGCTGGTCTGCGAAAATGCGCCAATGCAGCGGCGCGTTGATCGGCTGCCCGTCGCGCCCGAAGCGGGCCGCGAGCGCGATGCCGCCCATCGCCGGCGGAACCAGACCCGGCTGCTGCTGTTGTTGCGGCTGGCGCGGATGCGGCCGCGCAGAGGGGCCGGTGGGCTGAGGCGACTGCCTTTCGGGCGCAGGCGGCGGCAATGTCTCTGCCGGCGCGGGCGGCAACGGGATCAGGCCCGGCGGCACAGGCCGTTCGACGCCGCCCTGCGGCGAGGTCAGGTTCGTGCCAGGCGCGCTGCTTCCCTCGGAGGGAGCCTGATTGGCCGAAGGAAACGAGAACAGGGAACGGATACCGGATTGCGCTTGCGCCGTCTGCACGGCCAGCGCCATCAGCGCCACGCCGACTCCCACACTTCGGCACACGCTGAACCGCGTCACTGAATTGCCCCGAACCAGACCATGAGGGGGTCGATTTTTGGGCTGGAATCGCGGCAAATTCAAGCCTGTCCTGACATTTGTCAGCTTAGCCGCGGTGTGCTAGCGGACCGCCTCCTAGTGTGGCGGGTTTGAAGTTCCTGAGAGCCTGCCGCCCGCCCTGATAGGAACGTGTCCCGATTCCGAAGTTCGCATCAAAACGGGCAACGACGTATTGCGAGCTTCGGAATCGGGACACTAGTGGAGCGGATTTGACATTCGCTACCCACCCAGCCGTGGGCTCGCAAAGCGAATGTCAAATCCAAAGCTCCACTAGGATCCAATACTTGCTAGTGGTCCTTTGATTCTAACATTCGCAAAATGGCCTGCCGAGAAGGGATGCGAATGTTAGAATCGGACCACTAGGGGGAGCATCATGCCCGACGCACTCGAACTTCTGAACCGGCGCCGATCGGTGAAGCCTGCCGACCTCGGCCTTCCCGGCCCGTCGGCGCCACAGCTTGACGCGCTTCTGACCATCGCCTCGCGCGTGCCGGACCATGGCAAGCTGACGCCGTGGCGCTTCATCGTGTTCGAGGGCGAGGCCCGCAACGCCGCCGGCACCGCCATCGCCGAGGTATTCGCCGCGGATAATCCCACTGCGGACCCGGATCGGCTGGCGATCGAGCGCACACGGCTCGCGCGCGCACCGCTGGTGGTCGCCGTGGTCAGCCGCGCGGCCGCCCATCCGAAGATTCCCGAATGGGAGCAGATCCTGTCGGCCGGCGCCGCCGCCATGAACCTCGTCACCGCCGCGCATGCGATGGGGTTCGGCGCCAACTGGATCACGGAGTGGTATGCTTATGATCGCCGCGTGCTCGAGCGCCTGGGCCTCGCCGCGGACGAGCGTATCGCCGGCTTCATTCATATCGGCACGCCGGCGAAGCCCCCGGAGGACCGGGATCGCCCGCCGCTCGAAACCATCGTCACGCGCTTCGGCTGAGAGCCGGATCGCGCACAGCAGGCAGCCACGCATGTTCTACGAGCCCGCCAAGAGAAACCACGGCCTGCCCCACGATCCGTTCAAGGCGATCGTCACGCCGCGTCCGATCGGATGGATCAGCACGATGAACGCCAAGGGCGAAATCAACCTCGCGCCCTACTCGTTCTTCAACGCATTCTCGTCACGGCCGCCGATCGTGGGCTTTTCGAGCGAAGGCTGGAAAGATTCCGCGGCCTTCGCCGAGGAAGGCGGCGAATTCGTTTGCAGCCTCGCCACCTATGATCTGCGCGATGCCGTCAACGCTTCCTCGGCCAACCTGCCGCGCGGCGTGAACGAGATGGAAGTGGCCGGAATCGCCGCCGCTCCATCGCGACTGGTGAAGCCGCCGCGGGTCGCCGCAAGTCCTTGCGCGCTGGAGTGCAAGTGGCTCAAGACGGTGACGCTCACCGACCTCGATGGCAAGGACAACGGGGCGCATCTGGTGCTCGGCGTAGTTGTCGGCGTGCATATCGACGACCGCTTCATCAAGGACGGTATCCTCGATACCGCTGCGATGCAGCCGATCGCGCGCTGCGGCTACCACGACTACGCTGTCGTCACCGAACTGTTTCAGATGGTACGGCCGGGCTGACGCGCCGTTGCGGTGCGCTCATATCGGCTATGCTAACCACAGTAACTGCCATTCTTCCCGATTGCGCCATCGACTTGACACCGCGGCATGCGAACCGGCGGAAATAGAGCCTCGCGACGAAAAAGGTTGTCCCAGACTTTCCGGAGATCGCGATGTCCAAACAGGATGCTACGGCCTGACGCCGATTCGATAGTCGGCATCAGTCTGTAGCCAGACGAGGGGTACGCCGTGTTCGACTTCATTCTCGGACGCAACGGCCACGGCAACGGCGATCGCACAGCAACCGCAGAGCACCCGCCCGAGCCGGCGCCACGTCCGACGATCGGGTTTGCGCTCGGCGGCGGCGCGGCCCGCGGATTTGCGCATATCGGCGTGATCCGCGCGCTGGCGGAAAAGGGCATCGTGCCCGACGTCATTGCCGGCACATCCATCGGCGCCGTGGTGGGCGGCGTGTCCGCGACCGGGCATCTCGATGCGTTCGAGGACTGGGCGCGCGGGCTGACGCGGCGCGGCGTGCTCGGCTATCTCGACTTCACCTTCTTCGGGTCCGGCATCATCAGCGGCAGCCGCCTGGCGTCGCGACTTGCCGACCAATTGGGCGAGACCACGATTGAGGACATGCCGGTCCGGTTCGGCGCCATCGCGACCGAACTCGGCACCGGCCACGAGATCTGGCTCACGCGCGGCCGGCTTTCCGAAGCGCTTCGCGCCGCCTACGCATTGCCCGGCATCTTCACGCCCGTGCTGATCGGGCGCCGCTGGCTGGTCGATGGCGCGCTCGTCAATCCGGTTCCGGTCTCGGCGGCGCGCGCGCTCGGCGCTCGCCTCGTGATCGCGGTCAACCTGAATGCCGATCTCATCGGCCGCGGATCGACGATCACCGTATTCGGCGGCGACGGGG